>Ga0272446_1000585_pt1 | contig 56270 bp, 42 predicted proteins | sample YNPCB0061_FD_194587 | JGI IMG/M metagenome (GOLD analysis project Ga0272446, IMG submission 194587) | Hot spring microbial mat communities from Yellowstone National Park, WY, United States - YNP-CB-006-1 | ecosystem: Environmental > Aquatic > Thermal springs > Hot (42-90C) > Sediment | place... | reverse complement strand
GCCACGACGTTCACATGACGATGACTTGATTCAACTTACCGATGTGTTGCTGGGTGCAGTCAGCTATGCCTGGAATGAGCGTGTCGGCAGCGAAGCCAAGCTGTCCCTTGTCAAACATATTGCGTCCAGAATGGGATGGCCGACTTTGCAGTGGTCTACGGCGAGGTTCGAGCGAAAAATGAATATCTGGCGGTGGCAGCCAGCCAGTGAATAAGAAAACGCCCTGGCCCCTACTCTTTCCTGGGGAAAGCTCACCATACGCTCGGTATGGGTTTCGGTGACCAGTGGCGCTTCTGCAATAAAGTATACCACGATCTTCGCATTTTCACACAAAGAGTTTTTGTGATTTTGGCAACGTGTCTGGACATCTTTCCAGTGATTCAGTGAGCAGATAACATTCAGGGCATCAATGATTCAAGTCGAGCAGCATGGTTCCGTGACGGTGATACGAATGGCGCGTGCGGTCTTGGGCCGGCCGCTTTACTGGACTGCGGCGTATTGGCTCGATGGGCTGCTGATCGACACCGGGCCGCGCTGCACAGCCGATGAGTTGGTGCGCGTGCTGGACAAAGTCCCTGTCCATCAGATCGCCATCACCCACGGCCACGAGGATCACATCGGCGGCCTGGCCACTCTGGTGCAGCGCTTCCCGGCGGCGCAGGTCTACGCCGCACGCCCAACGCTGCCCCTCATCGAGAACCCGGAATTGCTGGGGATGCAGCGCTATCGTCGCCTGATCTGGGGCAAGCCGACGCCCTTTACGGGCGCGCATTCGCTGGACGAAGTCGAAGATGTGCTCCGCACCCCGCAGTTCACCCTGCGCGCCATCGAAACCCCCGGCCATAGCCGCGACCATGTCAGCTATTTCGAACCCAACTTTCGCTGGCTCTTCTGCGGCGACGCCTTCATCGGCGGCCGCGACATTGCCTGGGCGCCGGAGTTCGACATGTTCGCCATCGTCAGCAGCCTGCGCACCATGGCAGCTCTGCGCCCAGAGCGCCTCTTTCCAGGCAGCGGCACGGTGCGGCGCACCCCGCTGCCCGACCTGCTCGGCAAGATTACCGACCTGATCCAGCTCGCCGAAAAAGTGCGGAAATTGGACGCCGCCGGGCGCGCCACCGCCGAAATTGTGGCGATGCTCTTTGGCGGCGAACCCGGCATTCACCGCTGGACATTTGGCCACTTTTCCGCCGCCAATCTGGTCGAGGCGTGCCGCGCTTACAACGATCTCACAGCGATTACGCCGCGTCCACCCCAGGACGCTGGCTGGACGGGCGGCTGGCATGACGATCTGCCCGATCCACCTTCGCGCCGTTCCACCGATCCGGACGATCTGCGCCGCTGACGGGTGCATTCTTCGCAGCAGATGAATGCCTGTGCTATGCTGGTTGGCATCCTCCGCGGTTCATTGCGGCGCGCGTGAGTCGACAATCTTTCAGTAGGAGTGCTTGAGTCTATGCGAGTCCTTATCACTGGCGGTGCAGGGTTCATCGGCGCCCATCTGGCCAACCGGCTGGCGGAGCACGGCGTAGGTGTCCGCGTGCTGGACGATCTCAGCAGCGGCGACCCGACGAACTTGCGGCCAGGCATCAATTTCAACCGCGGCGATGTGCGCGACCTGCCCAAGCTCTGGTCGTTGTTGCAGGGCGTCGATGTCGTCTTTCACCTGGCGGCGTTGGTCAGCGTGCCAGCGTCGGTGCTCTATCCACGCGAGTACAACGATGTGAATGTGGGCGGGACAGTAGCGGTGTTGGAAGCGTGCCGCGATGTCGGCGTGCAGCGCGTGGTGCTGGCGAGCAGCGCCACGGTCTATGGTGACCAGCCACAACAGCCCGTTACGGAGGAGATGGCGCCCAATCCAGCCGTACCCTACGCGGTCAGCAAGTTGGCCGCCGAACGCTATCTCTTCACGATCGGGCGTCTGAGCGGTTTCGAGACGGTGGCCTTGCGCATCTTCAACGCCTACGGGCCAAGTCAACCGCTGCCACCGACCCACGCACCGGTTATTCCGCTCTTCATGCAACAGATTCTTGGTCGCGGCTCTGTGATCGTGTTCGGCAGTGGTCAACAAACGCGTGATTACGTCTACATCGACGATGTCGTCGATGCGCTGGTCAGCGCGGCGACTGCCAGCAAAGTCGATCAGGAGATCATCAACGTTGGCAGCGGGCAGGAGACATCGATGCGCCAGTTGATCGAGCAGATCAGCGCGACCGTGCATGCGCAGGCCAGCGTCATTGAGAACACCGAGGCGTCGGGCGGCATCCAACATCTGGTCGCTGACCTGACCAAAGCGCGCCAGTTGCTCAAATACAAACCACGCACGCTGCTGGCGGAAGGGTTGCGCCGTTTCTACGCCCTCGATCCCCGTTTTAGCGCTAGAGCAATGATCGGAAAGGCGCCCGCAGGGTGAAACACCGGCGCTATCTGACGATCAGTCTCTTCTGCTGCGTGACGATGCTTCTGCTCACCGCCTGTGGCCGCGGCAGCGCGGGCATGGAGGTGTACCTGCGCACCAATGCCGCGGAAGTAGACAAGCCGGCCAGCGTGGATGACCGCCCGGTGCGCTTCGAGGTGCCGCCCGGCGCCCCCGCCCGCACAATTGGGCAGCAACTGGAGCAGGCCGGGCTGATTCGTGACGCCACCTTGTTCGAGGCGTATGTCCGCGTCAACGGGCTGGATGGCCGCCTGGCAGCCGGCGCCTTCGTGTTGACGCCCGCAATGACGCTGCGGGAAGTGGTGGATACGCTCACGCAGGCGCAGGCCGCCGCCATCAGCATCACGATCCCTGAAGGTTGGCGTGTAGAGCAAACGGCAGAGTACCTGAGCCGCCGCGGCTTGCTCGGCCCGGTCGAGGGCGCGCGCTATCGCGAGCAGGCAGTGGCGGGCGATCTCACCGGTCTCGACCTGAGCAGCTACCCCTTCTTGCAAGATCGTCCTGCTGGCGCCAGCCTGGAAGGTTATCTCTTTCCCGACACCTACCTGATCCCGGCGGCGGCGCCGACGGCGATCGATGTCCTGGCGCGACAACTGGATACGTTTGCGCAGCGCGTGCTGCCGCTCTACGCTGAAGCGCAGGCTGCCAACGCCACATCGTTATCGTTGCACCAGGCGCTGACGTTGGCCTCAATTGTGGAACGCGAGGCCGTCGTGCCGGAAGAACGCCCGGCGATTGCTGGCGTCTATCTCAATCGGCTGGCGGCGGACATGAAGCTGGACGCCGACCCGACCGTGCAGTATGCTATGGGCTACCAACCGGCGACCGGGCAATGGTGGAAGACGCCGGTTTTTCTGGAAGAGTACAGCAGCGTGGACAGCCCGTACAACACGTACCTCTACACCGGCTTGCCGCCCGGCCCCATCGCTGCGCCCGGCCTCAGCAGCATTCGCGCTGTGCTCTATCCAGAGCAGCACGACTACCTCTACTTCGTCGCCCTGCCAGATGGCAGTGGGCGCCACGTCTTTGCCACCACGTTTGCCGAACATGCAGACAACGTGCGCCGCTATCTGGATGGAGAGTAAGTTGACGGCCAGGAAACTCATCGCCGCAAATGCAGAGCGCACAGGGATAGTTGATTCCCTGTGCGCTCTGTGCATTTGCGAAGTGATTCAGCCCATCCGTTGACTAGGGCGCAGACGCCCTGGCTCAATTTGCTGCAACCCCGCTGCCTACTGCACCTGGTCAAGAATATCTTGCAACGCCTGGGAGAAGGTCTCCAGCGGCAGTGCGCCAGGAATGATGCGCCCCTCTTCGTTGAAGAGCACGATGAAGGTTGGCGTCCCCTGCACAAACGGCGCGCCGTCTGTCATGTCGCTGCGCACGCGTGTTGCGGTGTCAGGATCGGCCAGGCAGGTCTTGAAGGCCTCCACGTCCAGCCCGAGTTTTCCCGCCAGGTCAGCAAAGACCGCCGACGGCTCACTAATCGACCACGCATTGACATCGTTGAAGAGGAGATCGTGCATCTCCCAGAACTTGCCCTGGTCGCCGGCGCACTCGGCGGCGGCGCCGGCTGCGGGCGCTTGCGGATGAATCTGCAGCGGGAAGTGCTTGAAGATCCACATCACCTTGCCGCTGTCAACGAACTGCTTGTCGAGCGCAGGCTGCGTTTCCTCCACGTGGCGGCGACAGAAGGGGCACTGGAAATCGGAGAACTCAACGACGACCACTTTAGCGTCCAGATTGCCGCGATACCAGTCGCCCGCCATGTTCACGCCAGGACGATCCGGGTCGGGCTGCCACCCTGCAGCAGTCGCCCAAACAGGAATCTCGGTAGGGCCACCGCTGTCCGCCTGCGATTCAGCCCCGATCGGCGCCTCGCCAGCGGCAAGCGCTTCGACATAGGCCGCAAATTGCTCATATGGTTGCGCACCCACCAGCAAGTACTGACCATCTGGCCCGCCGAGAAAGTTGAAACTGGGCGTGCCAGAGACGCCAGCAGCCTGACCTTCGGCAATCGCTGCGTCAACGAGAGCTTGCTTGGCCGCCTGGTCGTTTTCCATACATGCGGAATACGCTTCGAGGTCGGCGCCAATCTCGGTCGCCAGGCGCTCAAAGACTGGCAACGGGTCAGCGTTGTTGCCCCACTCGTTCTGCGTCTGGAAGAGTTTCGCGTGCATCTCCCAGTAGAGCGGTGCACCCTGGTCAGCGATGCAGAGGCTGGCGATGTGAGCAGCCGGTGCATTGGGGTGCAACCCTTCGATAGGGAAATCGCGGAAGATCACCTTCATCTGACCGGTGCGCACAAAGGATTCATTCAGCGCTGGCTCGGTCTGCACAAAATGGCGAGCGCAGAACGGGCACTGGTAGTCGCTATATTCGACCATCGTCACCGGGGCGTTGGGGTCGCCGCGGAAGGGAAATCCCTCGGGCGTGAATCCAACGGGGATGCCGTTGTAGGTTTCGGTTGGAATGGGCAGCAGCTTCGCCGCAGGCGTCTCTGTTTCGGTTGCCGCCGCATCGGCAGCCGCTTCGGCGGCAGGCGCCACTGGCGCCCTTAGTGGCGAGCAGGCGGCAAGCATAGCAAGTGCTACGACAACAAGCATCGCCATGGCTGCACGTGTGGCAAAACGCGAGGTTAAGTGTTTCATGAAAAAGTCCTGTGTTGCTACTACATTGATGCTGGATGGGACTTGTACGCAGGCGGCGGCTGTCCTGGCGCTTGCGCCGAGCAGTCTGACTTGAAAATAGAACGCGGATGACGCGGATTGGGCGGATTGACGCTGATTCGAATCTGTGAAATCTGCGGTTCTATTTTCATTGTTGATTGTGCCCCGCTGGGGCATGGACACTCACCTGAAACGGCGCGACGCCAAAGTAACCGACACTATAGCATACATCGGTGCTGATATGAAGTTAGAAATTTCTCAGGGTGTCGCCGGGCAAGGAAAAGCGGCTCATGGCGAGCCGCTTTCATTGCCTGAGCGTGGTGTTCGGCTTTGGCGCTCAATCGGAGACGCGTTCGTATCGATGCGTAATCGCTGGCTCCTGCGCCTGTACAATCTGGCGAATCGTCTCGACGCTGATGTGATCGACGATGTCGTGATCGATCAGATAGCGGCGCAGACGTTGCAACGACCAGCGCGAGTAGTGCAGCCCTAGCAGCCGCGGATTCGTGTTGGCGATCGTCACGATCTTGTTGCGCTGCTCTTCGCTGAAGACTGGCGGGCGACCGGGCGATTTGCCACTGCGCAACCCATCCAACCCATACCGATTGAAACGATGTATCCATTTCCGCACGTTGATCGGATGCAAATGCACTTCTTCACTGATCTCGGGCACCCTTTTTCCTGCTGCTGAAAGCATGATGATTTGCAGCCGATGCGTAGGCAGGTCATCCTCTGGCGAGTCCAGATGCGACTCCAGGGTTTTGCGTTCTTGCTGCTTGAGCTTCCGGGTGTATAGCGCCATGTTTGCATCCTTTCCGCAGAATTCAACGCGGGTAAGGCAGTTGCGGTATGACCCACAGCCTCGCCCTCGTTGAATCTATGCTAAAGGATGCACCGGGTTAAGTGATCGTATAAATAGTGTATTTTTTGTCGGTTGCGCTGGGCGGAAAGTGCTTTTGCCAGAAAAGGGAATGCTGCATCGCATAGAGCGGCGTTCGCTCAATGCGGCGCCCCTGTGAAGGTGCGCGTCGGGGCATTCTGCCCAAGCCGCCACCGCCTGACAAGAGCGTAACAGTGCGCTACGATCACATCCCACGACGTGGTGAGCGACATGACGGCGTCAGCGCCCGCCATCAGGCCAGAGATCGTGCGTTCGGGGCGCGCGCCATTGGTGAGCATGACAAGCGGGGCGCGGGTGCCCATGCGAATCCAGTTCAACGCCGCCTGATTTTCGTTGGTGATGTGGTCGAACGCTTCGAAAAGAATGAGGTCGCAGTCAGCAAATTGGTCGGGGTCCAGGTGACTGGTGGCGGAGACGTTGATGTGGATGGCATTGATATCGAAGCGCGCCAGCAAACGCAATACTTTATCATTGGGATGTTGACCAGTATGCAAAAGAGCAATCTTGGCTGGGGTCAGTTCCATCTGTAGATACCCCGTCCGAATTTCGGGCACATGGAAATACGCGTCTGTTCTAAACATGCTGATCAGTGCATCCCAATTCTTGTGAAGTCTCTTCCCTGGCAGCACCGATGAGAGCTTGCAGCATGCTATGCCATGATGATGACGTAGCGCTTTGAGCACGACATCTCTGCTGCGATGTTGTCGCAATCTGCGCACGAACACTGGCGATTATAGGTGACACTGTCTGAGGAATCAACGGTTTTCTCTTACACTTTGCTGACAAAGGATGCACGAAGTGTACACGTTTCAACCTCTACTTGTAGGGAAGTTTTCACAACGACGTCGGTCTGCTGTTGCCTGGCTTGAAATTAGAGACGAAGGGCGAGTTGCGAGGGGCGACGCCTGCCCGCTATTTTCATGGTTCGTTGCACCGACAAGGCATGGGCGCTGACCTGAGCAAAGCAAGGGAGCGAGAGGGATTAGTTCACGATGGGTTCAGCGGACTGGTATGCTGGGGCGCAAGCAAAAACACTTACAATTGGAAGTTGCGACCGTTGTCCGGCACAGCTTTCTGGCTGTAGTTTGTGACATACGTCAGCAGCTTTTCGTGGAGTTTTTTCCAACCTGTGCTCTGGAGAATTTCTTGCAGCTTTTCTTTGCTTTCGACCGCACCTAGCGTCAGCATTTGCGGCCCTTCTCCGTACATGGTATACAAGACCTCGCTCGGCTCGATGCCGAGTTGCATCAGGCGTGGGGCGAATTCACGCACGACGAACTCAGAAAAATCCTGTTCGCGCCCCATTTTGATATCCCATTGCATCAATAGGCGAACCATTGTCGTGCCCGATTTCATGGAAGAATTCAGTAGTTTGATTGCATTTCACCATACCAGAAGCGGAGAGGAAACGCAACTTTGCAGCAGTTGGGAGGCGCAGCGAGGCGGCGGCGCGCCGGCACCGCTTGCTTTCACACGGTGGCGCCGCCACGCCGGTATGCGCGCCCATCACATCTCGCTTGTGTTGTTGCTTGTGATGCAGGCGTTGTTGACTGTCCAGCCCTTGCACGCAGCGCCATCGTCACAAGCGACCACCAGCCCTGGCGAGATCATCCTCCCGGTTGTCAGCCCTGGTGCAGCAACCGCAGCGACGCTGCACACGCACATTGCCACGATCTCGCTTGAGCTAGATGAGCAGGGCAGTGAAACGATAGGCCTTCTCGCAACCTATGACGTCCGCAACGACAGCAAAGAGCCGCTCCAGCTTCCTCTCACGTTTACTGCTGCCCCTGACTTCGCATGGGAGATGACGCAGGACGGCGCGCCCGTAAACGTAACGATCGAGAGCGATGGTCGGGCGACCGCCACGATCATCGTGCCAGCTAATGACCGCGCCAATATAACGTTAACCGCCAGCCGCATCCTATCCGACCAACTCCTGTTCCGTCTTGTCTATCCCACCGAACTGCTGCGTCGATGGCGAGGGCAACGCAGCGTGCGCGTCGATCTGCGCCCGGCTGCCCAGCCTGATCGTTCGGGCTGGCTGCGCATCGAGCCAGACGCGTGGCGCTACACTGTCAGCGACGCCACTGAACTCGAATGGCTGTATGAGGGGGAGGCTCCGGTGCGCATCCTCTTCGAGGCGGTTGCGCCTGGCGTGTGGCAAGAATTGCAGACCCTGCACGCCGCAGCACAGGGACATGCCCCTCAGGCATACGCTGCGCTTGGGCAGCGCTATCAAGCGTTGGCTGACGCCGCCGCACAACTTGACGACAGCCAGACGCAAGCGCGCTTCCTGGCGCAGGCGACGGCGGCTTACACCGACGGCATCCGCCGGGGTGAGTCGATCGGCGCGCCCGCCGTCGAATTGGCGATGCTGCATGCCGGGTTGGCTGCGCTCTACCGCACCCGCGTCGCCGCAACGGGGCAGGTCGAGGATGCCCAGGCCATGGTCGTGGAAGCGGGGCTGGCGTTGGCAGGCGTCATGGTCGATGATCCGCGTCGGCGCGAGCTAGAGCAATGGCAGGTCGAAGGGCTGCGCCTGATGCTTGCCGATTTGCGCCGCCGCGGCGACATTCCTGGCGCGTTGGCGCTGATCGAGCAACTCCAGACGTTGCCCGCTGGCGCCAGTGGCAGCGATTTTCTGGCGCAAGAACGGCAGGCGTTGGTCGTCCAACAGGCTGTGCAGCTCATCGAACAGGGTGACCGTGCGACGGCGTTGGCATTGGCTGGCGACTTGATCCAGTCGCCAGCGTTGCAGCCGCCGGCGGAATATCGAAACCTCTTTGCGCGCTGGAACGTTTCTACCGAGATGACGGAAGCAGGTGCGCAGGTGCGGGCCGTGGCGACGCCCAGCGACGATCGCGGCGCCGATGCGCAGACCGCGCTCGATGCCATCGTGCAGACATGGCGCGCAACGCCGACCACGGCGGCAAGCAATCCGCAACTTCAGCGCATCGATGCCGACGGCGCTCCCACCCGGTTCGAGCTGACTTTACAGTTGCCAGCGGGTGGGAATGGCGTCGCGCTCGCCAACACACTACCAGTGGGGGCCGATTGGGCGCTGTTGCGCATTCTGCTCGGCCAGCTCGGGCCACAGATCGAGACGCGCGCTGACGGCTTGTGGCAGCAGGTGCAGGTGTCACAACCGATCGACCTGCGCGCCGTAGGCGATCAGTGGCGCCGCCTTGCCGCCGAACTCGAGCGCCAGGCGGCGCAATTCGAGGCCGACGCCACCAGCGACACGACCGCCGACATGCAGGCGTCGCAAGCGGCGCGACTGCGGGCAGCGAACTACCGCGCCACAGCGCAGGCGTGGCGGAACCTGGCGCGTGACAGCCAGGTGTTGATCTCGCTGGCGACGCCCGGAGGCGACGGCGCCGCACGGAGCTGGCAGGTCACGGTTGCCAGCCCGCCACAAATGCTGAACGTGCAAGTCGCTGCGCCCAGCCCAGTGCGCCTGTTGCTGGCCGGTTTGGCCGTGCTGATGGCGATCTTTGGCGCAACTGCGCTCTTGTGGCGCCTTTTATAGAACGAACGAACTCATGGCTCAGACGACACAACCGACGCCGCCGCCGGTGGCGCGTGGCTTCCATTACCGCGAGAGCGTCTACTTTCAGGACGGTCACTGGCTCAACGCCATTCTGACCGCACTGCTCTATCTGATCCTGGCGGCGGCGCTCGACGCCGCCGGCCATGTCCAAAGCCTGGCGGTGGTGATTCCCATCGCAGCGGGTGCGTATCTGCTTGCCTTGTTGATGTCGTTCAGCCGGTTCGACGGCTTCTTTGCCCTGTCGCACAGCATGTTTGTCGGCCTGGCCTGGATTCTGTACTCGATGGCGCGCACCGTGCCCGCCAATCAGATCGAGCCTTTCCTCGCCAATGCCAGCGTCAGCGAGCTGCAGGCGCGCGTCTACTTCGTGCTGCTGCGGCTGCTCGACTGGGTGGACACTGCGCTGAGTCGCTCCGCCAGCGCCGACAACTATGTCTTCGTCTTCGAGATTTGCTTCCTCGTGTGGTGGCTGACCTATCTCGGCGTCTGGTCGATCTTTCGCTACGGCTACACCTGGCGCGCCGTCGCACCGGCAGGGGTGGTGCTGTTGATCAACACCTACTACGCACCAAACTCGACGGTGGGCTTTCTGTTGGCTTTTGTCCTGGTGGGCCTGGTGCTGTTGGTGCGCACGAACCTGGCCGAACAGCAACTGCGTTGGCGCGAGCAGCGCATTTATTTCCAGCCAGATATCGTGTGGGATTTTCTGCGCAACGGCGTGCTCTTTGCTGCGCTGCTGGTGCTGGTCGCCTGGGTGCTGCCGGGGTTGGGGCGCAACCCACAGGTGCGCGCCCTGCTGACGCCAATCAACTCGACCTGGGAGTCAACCGCCGAAAACGTACAGCGTCTCTATCAGGGGCTTAACCGTCAGCCAGCGGAGGCGACCTCTTCCTTTGGCAACACGCTGACGCTGGGCGGGGAACGCAACGTGACCGATGCGCTGGTCTTTCAGGCGCAGGCGGCGCGGGCGCGTTACTGGCGCGCCGTTGTCTTCGACACCTACGAAGCAGGACGTTGGTTCAACACCGCCGAAGAAGTGCAGCGCTACGAACCGGGCGAGATTGCGCCCATCGCCAGTTGGCGCGCCCGCACGGCCATCAGCCAGACGATCACGCTGCTGGCGCCGGTGGGGGCGGTGCTCTTTGGCATGCCCGACGTGGCGCAGGCAACTGTGCAACTTGAGGCGCAGGTGCGCGCACAGCCCGGCGCTACGCCGATCCCGGCGGCGGGTGCGCCGGCTGAGGCGCCGCCGGTTGAGTTCACCCTGCTGCGCACCAACCGCGAGCTGGCGAATGGCGACCGTTACGTCCTGGTCAGCGCCGCCACCGATGCCACGGTGCGCGATCTGGAGAACGCCAGCACGAATTATCCGCCTGAAATCCTTGACCGCTTCGTGCAATTGCCAGAAGATTTCCCGGCCAGCGTCGCCGAACTTGCCCGCCAGCTCACGAGCGGTGCAACCACACCTTACGCCAAAGCCAAAGCCATCGAAGCCTACCTGCGCACCATTCCCTATAACGACGCCATCCCGGCGCCGCCTGCTGGGCGCGACCCGCTCGAGTACTTCCTGTTCGACATTCAGGCCGGATATTGTGACTATTATGCCACGGCGATGGCTATGATGCTGCGCGTTGTGGGCGTGCCAGCGCGCACAGCCAGCGGCTACGCCGAAGGCACATTCGACGAGGAGAGCGGCGCCTATTTTGTCACTGAACGCGATGCACACACCTGGGTCGAGGTTTTCTTCCCAGAATACGGCTGGATCGAATTTGAGCCAACTGCCGGGGAAAGTCCGCTTGAGCGGCCGGCCGGTGATGATCCCGCCCAACTGACGCCCAATCAGCCGCAGCCAGAACCAACGCCCGCAGCCGGCGCACCTGGCGCAGAGCCGACGCCGCTGGGACAGAACGAACTTCCCCCGCAATTCACCGGTGAGGAACTGTTGGAAGGTCAGGAGAATACCGCCGCCGCTTCGCCGCTGATGGCGTGGTGGCTGGTGCTGTTGGCGCTCGTGATCGTCATCCCCATCGGTGCGTTGCTGATCTGGCGCGTGCGCAGCAGCGGCCCTACCATTTTCACAGCCGAGTTGCCGCTGCAGGTGTACGAACGGCTAGAACGTTGGTCACAGCGGCTGGGCATGCCGGTTCGCGCCAGCCACACGCCGCATGAGCACGCGCGCACGCTGAGCAACGCCCTGCCCGAAGCGGAACCGTATGTGCGAGAAGTGACGGATTCCTACGTGCGCTACCGCTTCAGCGGCGCAACACCGCGCGGCGAACCGACAGCACAGACGCAGCCGCCAGCGCTTTGGGAGACGTGGCGACAGCTCGATGGCATCTTCTGGAAGGCATGGCGGCGTGCATGGGTGCAGCGGCTGCGACGCAAACCTGACGATCCACATCGCCTCGCACCGCCAAAAGAGTAAAGGACAGCAGGCGTCACTCCTTCGCTTCAGCCGCCACCGTGTGACGCCTGGCTCGTGACGCCCTGACCTACAGCGTTGGCGTCAACAGCACGATCTGGGTTTCTTCAGGCAGGTTGCTCTTGGAAATCTTCAGGGTGTCCACCGGGTCGGTGGCGGTGGCGCCAAACTCTTTGAGAAATTTCTCCACGCCTTCCAGTCGCGCGGCCAGATCGTCAGCCAGGCCGTCGTGCCGGTAGTGCATCGGAATGACGATGCGCGGCTCCAGCAGACCGACCAGCTCAACAGCGCGTGCCGGGTCGAGGGTGTCGCCGCCGCCAACTGGCACCATCAACACATCAACCTCGCCGATGTTCAACTCCTCGATCTCGGACTGCGTCGGCACTTCGCCGATGTCGCCCATGTGACCAATCGTCAGATCGCCAAATTCAAAAAAGAAGGCGACGTTGCGCTCTGGCGGGCGGCCATCTGTGCGGCGGTGATAGGTCGTCAGCCCGGTGATGAACACATTTTTCACTTCGTACTCGCCAGGGCCGGCCAGCACTTTCGGGTCGCCGGTGACGCGTTCGACCGCATTATGTCCGGCGCGGTCGTGGCTGACGGTCACAATGTCGGCGCGCACCTTTGCCAGCGCCGGACCGACCGATTTGTCGTAGGGATCGCAGACTACGGTCACTCCGCCCTCGCGGATTCGAAAACAGGCAAGACCGTACCAGGTGATATCCATTCTGTTTGCACTCCTGCAGATCAGGTGATCGGAACATTTGTTTCGATTCACTATACCGCAGGTCTGGCTTCCTTCCAAACCGCCCGGCAGTGGTATCATGCTCACGAGGGTTATCGGTGGCTATCTGTATCGTCATCTGCGCCCCGCCGGTGCGGTCGGCAGCGGCGCACAATGGAGAGCAAAGGAACCATGCGCATCGAAGCGAGAGATGTTGATTGTGTGATTGCAGTGGCGCGTGGCGCTGGTGACCTGGCGCGCCGGATGTACGCCGCGGGTCAAGCCACCGTGCGCGAAAAATCCAGCGAGATCGACCTGGTCACTGCAGCCGACGTGGCCGCCGAGGGCTTTATCCGCAGCGCGCTCGACCGCCTCTATCCTGGCGTGGCGCTGTGGGGCGAAGAGAGCAATCAGCCGCCCGCTCAGGCGCTGTACTGGCTTGTCGATCCTATCGATGGCACCACCAACTTTGCCCACAACGTCGCCTATTGCGCCGTCAACATTGCGTTGCAGGATGGGCCGACCACGCTGCTGGCAGTAACCTACCACATCGGGCTCGACTGCACCTACTACGCACAACCCGGCGGCGGCGCCTTTCTGCGCACAGCACGCGGCGAGGAGCGCCCACTGCGTGTGAGCGCCACCGCCAACCTGCGCAGGTCGCTGCTGATCACCGGCTTTCCCTACCATCGCGCCGAGGCGGCGGACAACAACGCGGCGGAGTTCGCCTACTTCATGCCGCGCACGGCTTGCGTCCGCAACTTCGGCTCGGCTGCCCTTGACCTGGCGCATGTTGCGCAGGGCGCGGCGGATGGCTACTGGGAAGGCTGGCTCAATCCCTGGGACATTGCCGCCGGCGCGCTGTTGGTGCGCGAAGCTGGCGGGCGCGTCACAACCTACGGCGGGCGCGAGTGGACGATCGCCGACAACCATATCGTTGCCAGCAACGGCGTCCCCGCGCTGCACGACGCGCTGCTGGCAGGCATTCGCACCGCGCGCGCCCCGTTGACCGCGCCACGACTGAGCATCGACGGCTGATCCATGATCCAACCTGCCGAGTTCCACGAACTGATCCGCCTCTATCCGCCCATCGGCGAGATGACGCCCGCTGCCCAGCGCCTGCTGCACGACAACTTACAGCGCGCCACTGCGCCCGCCCATCACGTGCTCTTCGACCTGGACTCGCCCTGTTCGCTCTTTCTGCTGATCTACGCTGGCTCGATTCGGGTGATCAAGCCGGCGCTCTCCGGGCGCGAGATCATGCTCTACCGGCTCGAACCGGGTGACTCGTGTGTGCTGACGGCAAGCTGCCTGTTGGGGCGCAGCACCTACCCGGCGCGCGGTGTGGTCGAGACCGATCTGACAGCCTTTGCCCTCGCCCAACCGGTCTTCAACCAGTTGCTGGAAACCTCAACGCCCTTCCGCGCCCTGGTTTTCAACCACTTTGCCGACCGCGTCGCCGATCTGATGCAGTTGGTGGAGGAGGTGGCTTTCGGCCCACTCGATCAACGGCTGGCAGCCTATCTGCTTGCGCGCGCGCCGCACCTGGAGGCGACCCATCAGCAGATCGCCGATGAGCTGGGCACGGTGCGCGAGGTGGTCAGTCGTCGCCTCAAGCAGCTTGAGCAAGCCGGGCTGGTGCAGCTCGCGCGCGGCCAGGTGCACGTGCTCGACGCGGCGCGACTGAGACAGCTTGCCGGGGCGCTGCGTGACTCCAGTCACTGACAGCCGTTCGTTCCGCTGCTATGCTGTTGTCTGGAAATGTCAAGAATTGGGCTTACGCAGATTCCAGCGTGTCACCTTCCTGGAAGCTGAGAGCTTCCAGGAAGGTTGCTGAGCTAAATTCGTAAGTCCTAAAGAACACTAACGACAACACGAACCGAAGCAATGTAACGAAAGGAACACGAACATGATCAAGGTAAATGAAGCTGGTTGGGATCGCATTGCGCGCATCGTCCTGGGCATTGTCATGCTGGTGCTCGGCTGGGGACACTTTGTTCCAGCGCCCTGGGATGTCATCCTGCAGTGGCTGGGCTTCGTCCCGCTCATCACCGGTCTGATCGGCTGGTGCCCGCTCTATTCTCTCTTCCGCTTTGGCACAAAATCCGCCTGAGTCTTCGGCCTTGAGTTGTCGCGGAGGCGTGCATCCGTCGATGCACGCCTCCTGATTTTATTGGAGGGAGTGAATGAACCTGGCAGAGTTTCAGGCGCGGGTGCAGGCGAACCCACGCCCGGTGATTGTCGATGTCTGGGCGCCCTGGTGCGGACCGTGTCGCACCCTTAGCCCGCGCCTGGCGCAGGTGAGCGAAGCATACGCCGGCCAGGTCGATGTGTGGAAAATTAACGCTGACGAGGCGCCCGCGCCAGTTCGGGCGCTCAAAATCATGGGCATCCCAACGCTGCTGATGTTTCGCGATGGGCAGGAAGTGGCGCGTCGCACCGGGCTGCAGTCGGTCGCGACGCTGCACACCATGTTCGACGCACTGCTCGCCAACGACGCTAACCGCGCCACGCCGCGCATCACCGGACTGAGCGACACGGAGCGTTGGCTGCGGCTGGCGACCGGTGCAATCCTGGTGATACTGCCGATCCTCATGGGCTGGTCGCCGTTTCTGGCGATCGTAGGCGCAGTTGTGCTGTTCAGCGGCGTCTATGACCGCTGTCCGCTCTGGCAGGCGCTCACGGCAAAACTGCGCAATGCATCCAAAGCGATGTGAGCGAAACTGACGACAACCTGCGCCCAACAGTTTCCAGGGCAACTGTTCAGGCCACGTCCCAACCAGGCTCGAAACAGGATGAGGCGGATAGAGTAGATTTGCACTGATCCAATCCGCGTCATCCATGTGCTATTCCAACTGGCTGAACGGTTGCCTTGCAGGAAAGCGTCTCCCCGTCGGCGCTACGTACGCTGAAAACAGCAACCGCGGGCTTCACCTCTCGCCCACCGACCGCGCCCAACCAATCAGCGCCAACCTACAACGCGACCTGACCCACCTGCTGATGTTGCTCCTCCCTCCAGAGTGCTGCTATACTGCCAGGCAATCGTTCCCTCCAACAACAGCCTGCTCTGCACAATCACCAGGAAAGGAAACAACAGTGAGCGACATTAAGTTTGGCACGGATGGCTGGCGCGGCCGCATCGGCGATGACTACACCTATGCCAACCTGCGACGCGCTGCACAAGGTTTTGCGGATTATCTGAAGACAACCGGACGCCAGGGACCCGTGGTGTTGGGGCACGATCGGCGCTTTTCGGCTGAACACTTTGCGGCAGCAGCGGCGGAAGTGCTGGCTGGCAACGGCTTCCAGGTGTTGCTGACGCCCGGCCCCACACCCACGCCAGTGATCAGTTACAGCGTGCAGGCAAACCACGCCATCGCCGCGGTCAACATCACCGCCAGCCACAACCCACCCGAAGATTGTGGCTTCAAAGTGCGCGACGAAAAGGGCGGCGCCATCGCTCCTGCGGGCTTACAGCAGATCGAGGCGTTGATCCCGCCGGCGGGTGACGAAGCCGCGATCAAACGGGTGGCGCTGACAACGGCGCTGGCAAATGGACAGGTGACCTACTTTGACCCCAAACCCGCCTACCTGACGCATCTCGCCAATCTGATCGACGTGACGCCGATCAAGAACGCCGGTCTCAAGATCGTCGTTGACAACATGTGGGGAAACGGCGCTGGCTGGCTCAGCGAAATCCTGAAAGGCGGCAGCACCGAGGTGATCGAGGTGCACGCTGAGCGCAACCCGATCTTCCCAGAAATGAGCCGCCCCGAACCGATCCCGCCCAACGTCGATGCCGGGTTGGCTGTCGCCCGCGCCGTCGGCGCCAATTGCGTCTGTATCCTGGATGGCGACGCCGACCGCTGCGGCTTTGGCGACGAGCACGGGCAATTCGTAGATCAACTGCGCGTCTATGCGATGTTGGCTTATTACCTGTTGGAAGTGCGCGGCGAGCGCGGCGCTATCGTCAAGACGCTCAGCACCACCTCCATGCTCGATAAGCTGGGGAAACTCTACGGCGTGCCCGTCATCAACACCGGGGTCGGCTTCAAATATGTGGCGCCAGCGATGATCGAACACGACGCTATGATCGGCGGCGAAGAGAGCGGCGGCTATGCCTTCCGCGGTCACGTGCCCGAACGCGACGGCATCGTGTCCAATCTCTACTTGCTCGACTTCATGGTGCGCACAGGCAAACAACCAACCGCGCTGTTGCAAATGGTTTTCGACAAGGTAGGCGCCCATTTCTACGACCGCATCGATGTGCGGCTGACCGACAATGCGCTCAAACGCGCCGCCCGCCAGCGCCTGGACGCCGTCGACATTGCCAACCTGACGCTTGGTGGGCATCGTGTAGTCGATCTGGTCACACTCGACGGCTACAAATTCGTGATGGACGACGGCGGCTGGCTGCTCGTGCGCTTCTCTGGCACCGAGCCACTGCTGCGCATTTATACGGAGACCACCGATCAGGCCGCCGTGCCCGCCATCCTGGCCGATGGCCGCGCCCTGGCTGGCGTCTGACATCGGCGCCCCGTCACGCCAGAGGCGGTGACACACAGCGACCGCTTCGCGTTCGCTGCGCACAGTGCAGGTCATCGCCTCCGGCGTGGCATCGCATCCCGTCACGCCAGAGGCGGTGACACACGGCGACCGCTTCGCGCTCGCTGCGCACAGTGCAGGTCATCGCCTCCGGCGCGACATCGGCGCCCCGTCACACCAGAGGCGGTGACACACGGCGACCACTTCGCGCTCGCTGCGCACAGTGCAGGTCATCGCCTCCGGCGCAATATCGCATCCCGTCACACCAGCACCGATGACCTACGGCGACAACTTTACCCTTGCGCGAAGTAGAAGGTGCATTTCAGGTTGGGGGCAACCGTCGTAGGTCATCGCCTCTGGCGTGACATGGCGCCACGTCACGCCGGAGGCGATGACCTGCGACATAAGTGATTTCGCCCCCAATATGAAATAGACCCGCGAAGTAGACCCGGCGCAGTCGAATCTCGTTCGCAGTGGTATACTGATTTGAATGATTTTGCGACGGGCGCAGCCCTATGTGCAATCTGACCTACTTTTGGTGCGGATCGCATGTGATAAAATGAACAAACAGGTACGCGCAACGTTTGAGTAAAGTTTGGATGTCATTTGTGCAAGAAATGTCCAGGGTCACAGCAGACACACTTGTCGATAGCCACTGCCACCTAGATTTGCCTCACTTCGACGCAGATCGGGCGGTGGTCATCGACCGGGCGCGGGCGGCGGGCGTCAGGCTCATCGTCAATCCCGGCATCGATCTCGAACATTGCCAGCGCGCCCTGGCTCTGGCCGAGACAATTCCAGAACTTTATGTTGCGGTGGGCATCCATCCAAACAGCGCCGATCAGTTCGATGCCGCGACGCCAAACACGCTGCGTGAGCTGGCGCAGCACCCGAAGGTCGTGGCGATCGGCGAAATCGGGCTGGATTTCTACTGGGACACCGTCGCTCCCAACGTACAGGAGCAAGCGTTCCTGCGCCAGCTTGATCTGGCTGCTGAGCTGGGCCTGCCGGTGATCATTCACAGCCGCGACGCCAATGCAACAGTCGCCGCCGTGCTGCGTTCGTGGGTGGCAGGCGCTCCCTTCCAGCAGTCGCCGCTGCAACAGCGCGCTTTTGCCGGCGTGCTCCATGCCTTTAGCGGCGACCTGGCGCTGGCTGAGGAAGCCTACGGCTGGAACTTTGTGCTGGGGCTAGGCGGGCCGGTGACGTATCGGAATGCCCGCGACCTGCACGCGCTGACGCCAAAACTGCGCATCGATCGACTCATGCTAGAGACTGATGCGCCTTATCTGACGCCACACCCGTATCGCGGTCAGCGCAATGAACCTGCCTATGTCGCGCTGGTGTGCGCGCAGGTGGCGCAATTATGTGGCTTGACGCCGGTGGCAGTGGCGGCGCAGACGACAGCCACCGCCCTACGTTTTTATGGTTTGGAGGATCGGCTCGGTGTTGATTCCACCACCCGTCACGTTGTCGCCCAGTTATAGAAAGCTCATGGATGCGGCGATTGGGCAAACCACTGTCGAGACTACTCCTCAGAGCAATGGAACGCTCGACGCCACCGCGCTCTTTGCCCCGATTCGCCCTGGGCTGCGGCAAGTCGAGGCAAAGCTGCGCGAAGTTGATTCGGCGCTCTTTGCCCCGTTGGCGGATGCCTTCATCAACTTGATTGGCAGCGGAGGCAAGCGCTTGCGCCCGGCATTGGCGTTGTTGACCGCTGAGGTGAATGGCGCTCTACAAGACACGCTGCGCCACAATGCCGTCGTTGCCCTGGCCGCCGCCGTAGAGATGTTGCACACCGCCACGCTTGTGCACGACGACGTGATCGACGGCGCGTTGCTGCGACGCGGCGCCCCCACCCTCAACGCCCAGTGGAATGGCATCTCGACAGTTCTGGCTGGCAACTATCTCTTCGGCACCGCTGCGCGCTTCTCCGCCGAGACGCAATCGATGCGCGTGATCGAGATCTTCAGCGACACGTTGCGCATCATCGTCGATGGCGAGCTGCGCCAGCTCAAGGATCGCTACGACTTTATCCAGAACAAGGAAAACTACTACCAGCGCATCTTCGCCAAGACCGCCAGCCTGTTCTGCGCCGCCACGCAAGGCGCCGCGATTCTTGCCCGGATGCCAGAAGAGCGCATCGATGACCTCTATCAATTCGGCTACAATTTCGGCATGGCGTTCCAGATCGTCGACGACATCCTGGATTTCACCGGCGACGACGCCACGCTGGGCAAGCCAGCGGGCAGCGACCTGCGCCAGGGCACGCTGACGCTCCCCTTCTTCCATTACCTGCAGCAACATCCCAATGCCGCCGGCCTGATCGAGACGTTGGAAGCTGCACACGACGCCGCTGACGATGGCGACAGCGCTGCCTGGGACGCAACTGTGACCACACTGGTGTATGATTTGCGCGCCAGCGCCGCCATCGAGACGGCGCGTGAAGAGGCGCGCACATTCCTGCGCCGCGCCGTGGACAATCTGGCAGCGCTGCCGGACAGCGTCTTTCGCCACTCTCTGCAAGGATTGTGCGAATTTGTCGTGAAGCGCACTTATTAACTGGCTGGACGCGTCACGCCGGGGCGCGCCGCCAGCGCAAATGTCACAACATCGCGCAGCGGGCTCCGCTCCTACTTCAGCGCCTCTCGCCGTCGTCCATGCCCAACAGATCAAAGGAGCCTTGATGCCAACTGACGATCCACGAATTCTTGGGCTACGCAGACGGCGCGCAGCAGCCATCGAAGCTGGCGGCGCCGACCGCATTGCGCGTCAACACGCGAAAGGCAAAGCAACTGCGCGTGAACGTCTTGCCGGGCTGTTCGATCCCGACACTTTTCAGGAACTGGGCATGTTGACCACGGCGCGCTGCGTCGACACAGCGGAGCGCTATCCGGGCGATGGCGTTGTGACCGGCTTTGGGCTGATCGATGGGCGCACCGTCTTCGCGTACGCCCAGGACGCCACGATCTTTGGCGGCGCACTGGGTGAGATGCATGGCCGCAAAATCTGCCAGATCATGGATCGTGCAGTGGAGGCGGGCGCCCCGATCATCGGGCTGATCGACTCTGGCGGGGCGCGCATTCAAGAAGGCGTCTACGGGCTGGGCGGCTACGCTGAGATTTTCCGCCGCAACGCGCTCTACTCCGGCATTGTGCCCCAGATCAGCCTGTTGCTTGGCCCGTGCGCCGGCGGCGCCGCCTACTCCCCGGCGCTGACCGACCTGCTGGTGATGGTCGAGGGACAGTCGTACATGTTCCTCACCGGCCCGGAGGTGATCCGCGCGGTGACAGGCGAAGAAGTCAACGCCGAACAACTGGGCGGGGCGCGCGTGCACATTTCCACCAGCGGGCTGGCGCATTTCGTTACGCCCACCGAACGCGATGCGATCTTGCTGGCGCGCCGGCTGCTCACCTATCTCCCCTCCAACCATTTGGAGAACCCACCGCAGACTGCGCCAGGTGGTGAAGCGCCCGGCGCAGCAGCGCAGTTGAACGCCATCGTGCCCCTTGATCCGCGCCAGCCTTATTCCATGCATCGGGTGATCGAGCTGGTTGTCGATGCGAACTCATTTCTGGAGGTGCAGGAGCGCTTCGCCCGCAACGCCATTGTCGGACTGGCGCGGCTGAACGGCCAGGCCGTCGGCGTCGTGGCGCAGGAGCCGGAGGTGTTAGCGGGTGCGCTGGACATCGACGCTTCGGACAAGATCACGCGCTTCGTGCGCTTCTGCGACGCCTTCAACATCCCGTTGATCACCTTTGTGGATACGCCCGGTTTCCTCCCCGGCGTCGATCAAGAGTACCACGGCATCATCCGCCACGGCGCCAAAATTGTCTACGCCTATTCGACTGCCACCGTGCCCAAATTGAGCATCGTCACGCGCAAAGCCTACGGCGGCGCCTATGTCGTGATGAGCAGCAAGCAACTTGGCACGGACATCACCTTCGCCTGGCCCAGCGCCGAGATCGCCGTGATGGGCGGCGAGGGCGCAGCGACGATCCTCTATCGTCGCGAGATTGCGGCGGCGGCTGATCCAGCAGCGGCGCGCGCCCAGTACGCCGCCGAGTATCGTGAACGCTATCTCAATCCGTACGCGGCGGCGGAAGGCGGCTTCATCGACGAGGTGATCGAGCCAGCGGAGACGCGCGCACGGCTGATCGGGGCGTTGCTGGCGCTGCGTCATAAGGCTGTGATCCCCCTGGCGCGACGTCACGGCAACATGCCAGCTTAGGAAGAGGTGCGGACGATGGAATTGTGGAACACCACACAACAGGCGCTCCTGATCACTGTGATCGGCGTCAGCCTGATCTTTGCTGTACTTTTCGTGCTCTGGGGCTTGATGGCGGCGTTGGTTCGCATCACTGCGCCGCGGCCGCCGGTCACCTCGCCCGTAGAGCCAGGCCAGAGCGAGGCCGCCGCTGCACTTCATGCAGCGCGACGCCGCGCCGCCGTCGTCGGCGTGGCCGTCGCGTTGGCAATCGAGGCGGAGCGCGCCGCGCACGCGCCGCTGTTGCAACCGACGCCGGGAGCTATCTCTCCCTGGCAGGCCACCATGCGCGGCAATGCATTGAGCCGGCGGGCGGGCGTCTTCCAACGCCTCCCGCCGTCATCCCGTTGAACGAAGGAAGGGCGCCATGAAAGTGCGGGTGCAGGTGGATGGTGAAATCTACGAGGTCGAGATCGGCGATCTCAACAGCCGCCCGATCCAGGCGGTGGTGGCTGGCGAGCTGTTCGCAGTCTGGCCGGAGGATGTGGCCGGCGTGGTAGCCACCTCGCCAGCGCCGCAAACGCCGCCAAGCGAAGGCGCGCCTCCGCTGCGCAGCGGAGCACCAGTGACAATGGGCGACGAAGAAACGATTGTGGCGCCGTTGCCGGGCGATATCGTGGTGGTCGCTGTGCGCGCGGGCGAGAGCGTGGAGAGCGGCCAATTGCTGTGCACGGTCGAATCGATGAAGATGAACAACCCGGTGCGCAGTCCACGCGCTGGCGTCGTGGACGAAGTGTTCATTGCCGTCGGCGATCACGTCAACTACGGCCAACCGATGGTGCGTCTCCGTTAACCCCCTCAACCAAACAGATCAAGGAGTCTTATGGACGGACAAGCGCTCGTCACGGTCTTGACGGAGGGCATCCGCGCCTTCACGTGGGCCAACGCTGTCATGCTGGCAATCGGCGCGCTGTTGATCTATCTTGCGATCGTGCGAGGATACGAACCGTTGCTCCTGCTGCCGATCGGTGCAGGCTGTCTCTTTGCGAACCTGGGTATGTCGGCGTACACCGCGGATACATGGCTGGCGACCATCTACGATTTTGGTATTCGCACCGAATTGTTCCCACTGCTGATCTTCATCGGCGTCGGGGCAATGATCGACTTTCGCCCGCTGTTGGCGCAACCCAGCCTGGTGCTGATGGGCGCCGCCGGGCAAGTTGGCATCTATGCGACGTTGCTGCTGGCTGCGCTGCTGGGCTTCCCTATGAACCAGGCGGCCTCCATCGGCGTGATCGGCGCCATCGACGGGCCAACGGCGATCTTTGTCGCATCACAGCTTGCGCCAGAGCTGCTCGGCCCGATCGCTGTGGCTGCGTACTCCTACATGAGCCTGGTGCCGATCATCCAGCCACCACTGATGCGTCTGCTCACCTCCTCCAGCGAGCGCCGCGTGCGCATGGAGTATGCGCCGCGCCCGGTGTCGCGCGCGGCGGTGCTGATCTTCCCACTGGCGGTGACGGTCTTTATCAGCCTGCTGGCGCCTGCCGCAGCGCCGCTCATCGCCAGCCTGATGCTCGGCAACCTGCTGCGCGAGGCGTTGGTCGTCGAGCGGCTGAGTCTGGCCGCCCAACATGAGATCGCCAACATCTCGACGCTTTTTCTGGGGCTGGCAATTGGCGCCACAATGACGGCGGATCGCTTCCTGTACAGCCCGGCAACCGGTTTTCAGTGGCAGACGCTGATGGTGCTGGGGTTAGGGTTGTTTGCCTTTGTGGCGGATACAGTAGCTGGTCTGCTCTTTGGCAAGTTTATGTACGTCGTCTCCGGGCGCAAGATCAATCCGCTGATCGGCGCCTGTGGCATCTCCGCCTTCCCCATGGCGGGACGGCTGGCGGCTCAGGTGGCGCAGGAGGAGGATTACAGCAACTTCCTGCTGATGCACGCAATGGGCGCCAACACTGCGGGGCAACTGGGCAGCGTCGTGGCCGGTGGTCTGCTGCTGGCGCTGGTGATGGGGCTGGGTGCGGGGTAGAGACGAAATGCCAGGACTTATGCAGATCAAGTGTGTTATCTTCCCGGAAGCTCTCAGCTTCCGGGAAGGTTGTTTAGCCAGGTACGTAAGTCCTATTGCGCCTTCACGCGGTGGTGCTCCTGCAAGGAGCGCACACGCAGCTCTTTCTGGCGCAACGCACGAATGCCGTTGACCGCCGCCGCCGCCGCCGAGAGGGTGGTGATCAGCGGGATTTCCATGCGCGTGGCAAGGCGCCGAATCTTGACGCCATCCTCACGGGCATTGGGGCCAAGCGGCGTGTTGATGATCAACTGTATCTTGCCATCGCGCATAGCGTCGAGGGTGGAATAGCCGGGCTGGTCGCTGCTGCCTTTTTCCAGGATGGTTACCGGCAACCCGGCGTGCTCGAAGAAGGCGCCGGTGCCGGCAGTGGCGTAGAGTGCAAAGCCCATCCGGTGCAGGTCGCGCGCCAGCTTGAGCGCGCTGCCTTTGTCGTAGTCGTTCACGGTAATGAGCACGCCGCCTTCCAGCGGCAGCCCGGCGCCAGCGCCAAGCTGACTCTTGGCGAAGGCATGACCGAAGCTCGACGCGTGCCCCATCACTTCGCCGGTGGAACGCATCTCCGGGCCGAGCAGGGCGTCGATGCCGGTGAACTTCTTCCACGGCAGCACCGCCTCTTTGACAAAAAAGCCATCCAACTCCGGTTCACGCAGAAAGCCAATCTCCGCCAGGCTCTCGCCCGCCATGACCCGCGCCGCGATCTTCGCCAATGGGACGCCGGTCGCCTTGCTGACAAAAGGCACAGTGCGGCTGGCGCGCGGATTTACTTCCAGCACGTAGACCACATCGTCCTTGATAGCATACTGCACGTTCATCAGCCCGCGCACCTGGAGCGCCAGCCCCAACTTTTCGGTGTACTCGCGGATGATGCTCAGATGGTAGTTGCTGATCTTATAGGGGGGCAACACGCAGGCGCTGTCGCCGCTGTGGATGCCCGCCTCCTCGATGTGCTGCATGATGCCGCCGATGACTACGCGTGCACCGTCGCAGACTGCATCGACATCGACCTCGAAGGCGTCTTCCAGGAATTTGTCGATGAGCACTGGCTTGCCTTCCACCACGCTGACCGCCTCCGCCATGTAGCGGCGCAGATCGGCCTCGCCATCGACAATCGCCATGGCGCGACCACCCAGCACGTAGGAGGGGCGCACCACCACCGGGTAGCCGATGTGTGCGGCGACGACGACAGCTTCATCGACTGTGCGCGCCGAGCCGTGATCCGGCGCCGGGATGTCGAGTTCCTCCAGCAACGCGCCGAAGCGGTCGCGATCCTCCGCCAGGTCGATGGCGTCGGGCGCCGTGCCCAGGATCGGCACACCTGCAGCCTGCAGCGCGCCCGCCAGGTTCAGCGGCGTCTGCCCGCCGAACTGGACGATGACGCCGTAGAGGGGAGAGTGGGAGATTGTGGGATTGTGGGATTGAGAGATTGGAGATTGGAGATTGGCGACTGGTGCATCTTCCCCTGCCCCCTTCTCCCAATCCTCTAATCGCTTAACCCCTCCCTCTCGCTCCACGATATTCAGCACATCCTCCAGCGTCAGCGGCTCGAAGTAGAGGCGGTCGCTGGTGTCGTAGTCGGTGCTGACTGTCTCCGGGTTGCAGTTGACCATGATTGTCTCGTAGCCGAGGTCGTGCAGGGCGAAGGCGGCGTGACAGCAGCAGTAGTCGAACTCGATGCCCTGGCCGATGCGGTTTGGCCCGCCGCCCAGAATGACAATCTTGCGCTGGTCGGTGGGCGCAGCCTCGCTCTCGCTCTCGTAGCTGCTGTAGAGATAGGGCGTGTACGCCTCGAACTCTGCTGCACAGGTGTCGACCTGGTGGTAGGTCGGGATGAGGCCAAGGTTGGCGCGCAGGCGGCGGATGTCGAGTTCGGAGATTGGGAGATTGGAGATTGGAGATTGGACGCTCTCCCCTTCTCCCTGTCTCCTTGTCTCCCAATCGCCCAATCTCCTAATCTCCAATCTCTCATTCACAATCCGCGCCAACTGCCGATCGCTGAAGCCCATGCGCTTGGCTTTGCGCAGGGTGGCGCGATCCAGCGTGGTCAGCTTCTGCTCGAACGCGGCGATCTCTCCGATCTGCGCCACGAACCAGGGGTCGTAGCCGGTGATCTGCGCAATCGTCGCCTGCGACTCGCCGCGCAGCAACGCCTCGTAGACGGCGAAGAGCCGGTCGCGATTGGGGATGCGCAGCAGGTCATGCAGCGTCACGCTGACGTCATAGCCTTTGTAGCCGCCGTGATGAGCATCGCGCTCCAACACGCCCAGACCATCGCGCCCGATTTCCAGGCTGCGCACGGCCTTTTGCAGCGCCTCCTTGAAGGTGCGCCCAATTGCCATCGCCTCGCCGACCGATTTCATCTGTGGGCCAAGCTCACGGTCGACGCCGGGGAACTTCTCGAACGCCCAGCGCGGCATCTTGACCACCACGTAGTCGATCGACGGCTCGAAAGCCGCCACCGTCTGGCGCGTGATGTCGTTTTTCAGCTCATCCAGCGTGTAGCCGACCGCCACTTTCGCCGCCAGCTTGGCGATGGGGAAGCCAGTCGCCTTCGAGGCCAACGCCGAGGAGCGCGAGACGCGCGGGTTCATCTCGATGACCACGACGCGCCCGGTCTGCGGGTCGACGCCGAACTGCACGTTGCTGCCGCCGGTTTCCACGCCGACGGCGCGCATCACCAGCCGCGCCTGATCGCGCAGGCGCTGGTATTCTTTGTCGGTCAACGTCTGCGCTGGCGCTACAGTGATGCTGTCGCCAGTGTGGACGCCCATTGCATCCAGGTTTTCGATGGAGCAAACCACTACGAAATTGTCGGCAGCGTCGCGCATCACCTCCAGCTCGTACTCCTTCCAGCCGATCAGCGACTCCTCGACCAGCACCGTGTGCACCGGGCTTTCCTTCAATCCCCACGCCACCTTTTCGTCGAACTCCTGCGGCGTGAAGACAGTGCCCGCGCCGCTGCCGCCGAGTGTAAAGCTGGGACGGATAAAGATCGGGTAGCGTCCGATCTCTTGCGCAATCTGGCGCGCTTCCTCCAGGCTGCGGGCGACGCCGCTGCGTGGCGACTCCAGCCCGTAGGCGGTCATCGCCTCCTTGAAGAGTTCGCGGTCCTCGGCGACTTGCATGGCGCGCAAGTTGGCGCCGATCAATTCCACGCCGTATCGTTCGAGCACGCCCTGCTCCGCCAACGCCACGCCCAGGTTGAGACCGGTCTGCCCGCCGACAGTGGGCAGCAGTGCGTCGGGACGCTCCCTGGCGATGATTTTTTCGAGTACATCGACCGTCAACGGCTCGATGTAGGTGGCGTCAGCCAGCTCCGGGTCGGTCATGATCGTCGCCGGGTTGGAATTCACCAACACGACGCGATAGCCTTCCTGGCGCAACGCCTTGCACGCCTGCACGCCGGAGTAATCAAATTCACACGCCTGGCCGATGACGATAGGGCCGGAGCCGATGATCAAAATGGTGGAAAGGTCAGTTCGTTTTGGCATGGCAAGTTCAAGTTGAGAGTATCGACAACATTGCGTAAAAACGCCTGGCGACTGGTGCACATGGGCTTAAGCAAACCGGTGGAGATCGTGCTGCGTGTTGCGTGTTGCGTGCTGCGTGTTGCGTGTTGCGTGCTACGTGCTGCGTGGCAAGACGAAATACGAAATACGAAACACGGAACACGCAACACGAAACACGGAACGCGCAACACGGGCGCCATTGGTCTATTTAAGCCCAGATGCACTGGCGCCAGGACAGTGCATCAAAGACGCACGGCGCTGGCCGGTGCGTGGAAAGTGTAACACAATGTTCCATCGGGCTGGGGACTGTAGTGGCCGTAGAAGAACGAACCGTCGAGGGCGCGCGGCAATAACTCCGTCAGGTCATCGACCAGCGGATAGTCGGACAATGCGTCAACGGGCAACCACGTCGGCGTTCCTTCGGCGGAGGGCCACAGGGTGCGTTCTGCGGTTGCGCCCACAAAGACGAACATCAGCACACCGGGGCGCCGGCCAAATTCATCGTAGCCGGCGTCGATGGTGACGACGCCGCACAGCGTCAGGTCGTGCGCCTCGATCCCGGCTTCTTCCCACACTTCGCGCACCGCCGCCGAGTAGACATCCTCGGTCGCCTCGACGTGGCCGCCCAGCCCATTGTATTTGTTCGCCCACAGCCGTTTGGTCGGCGCGCCCTGGAGCAACAGCACCTCACGGACGCCGGTAGTGGGGTTCATGCTGGTCAAGAAGACCAACACGCGCGGCGTCACGAGGTTGCGCCCGCTGGCATCGCCAGCGCCTTGCTCAGCAACGTTCATTCGCTTTCCTCAAAATCTTCCGCTTTGGAAACCACCAGTTCGTCACTGCTGGCTACAACTACTGGTCTCTAGATTGGCTGCTCATGTCGCTACCCGTCACGGGGCATGCGCCACGAGTCACTCGTGGCGCATGCCTCGTGACGCATGAGTTGTCAACCTTGTGAGCAGTAAGCCCATGTGCACTGCTCTTCAAACTGCGTCGGCAACCTGCGCCCGTGTTCAGTCTGCGCGCGTAAAGGTGTAGACGCTTGCGCCCTCGCCCAGCTCGATGACCGGTGCGCCGGCGCTATCCTCCCCGAACTTGTAGACAAGCCCCTGCAGCGGCGCATCCATCTGGATGTAGCCTTCCAGCGCGCCCTGTTTGTCGCGCTTGGGACGCAGCTCTGTCACGAACTCGCCGGCGTCGAGCATGAGTCTGCCGTCGGTCAAGACCAGGTTGATGTCGCCCAACGCCGCATTCGTGAAACGGCCGAGATACGCCGCGACCGCATTGGCATCAACCTGAGCATCGATCTGCGCCGCCAGTTCCTCAATCTGTTTGTCGATCTGCTCCAGATAGAAATCGAGTTGCTGTTGGGCTTCTGCCGGCTGGTCGAAGAGCAGTTCCAGAAAACGTCCGGCGACGGCATTGTTGAACAGATTGGTAGCGCGCGCGTTCGTCAGCACGATGATGCCCAGACCGCGCCCTGGCAGAAAGGTGAAGCCCGAAGTGAAGCCCATCGTGTTGCCGTCGTGACTGATGAGCGGTTGTCCCTTATAGTCACTGACGATCCAGCCCAGCCCGTAACTGACATCATTGGAGATAGCGATCTGCGGCTTCCAGGTTTCCTTGAGGTTTGCAGCCGAGATCACCCGTTGTCCGCCGGGCGCCACACCTTCCTGCAACTCGGTGATCATGTACTTCGCCATGTCCTCCAGTGTTGACCAATGCGCGCCTGCAGGCGTCACCGGCGCCAGCACAGTTTCCATCGCCAGCGGAATCGGTTGATACGCGCCGTCGAGCATTTGTGTGTGTGGCGTCGCATAGTGGTTGCGCGCTTCCACTACTGCGAAGGAAACCGTCGTGTCTTTCATCCCGATTGGGTCGAGCACGCGCGTCTGTAGCGCCTGAGCATAGGCGCGCTCCAGGTCGGGCGCATCGGCGGCGGCGATCTTCCCGGCGATATACCCCGCAGTCGCCACCATCTGATTGCTGTACTGGAATGCCTCGCCAAAGTCGGTGAAGAACTCGAAATCGGCGAGCGCCGCCACCGTGTCCGCCGCCGACTGTTCGCTGGCATTGAAGATCAATTCCAGGTCGCGACGCGGCACGCCGGTGCAGGCGCAGACTAGGTTGCGCATGGTGATCTCCTCGCTCAGCGCCGGGTCTTTGACGGCGAAATCCGGGTAGAGCGTGCGCGCCGGGGTGTCCCATGTCATCAAGCCGTCGTCAACCAGCACACCCATCAGCATGGTGGTGAGGCTCTTGCCGGTCGAGCCAATCATGACGTGGGTGTCTGGCTGCATTGGCGCCCCGGTGACAGGGTCAGCCACACCAAAACCTTTGGCATAGACCAGTTCGTTATTTTCGACAATGCCGACGACGGCGCCAGGGACTTTGAAGCGCGCCATTGTGTCGGTGATGAATGGCTCCAGTGTCGCCAGCAGCGCATCATCCACCGGCAACGGCGCCACGTTGCTCAGGTCGGTCTCCTCGACGCCGAGCACTTTGAAGCCGGAGCCGATGATCGCCACCTGGGCGTTGCGGCGTTGGAGCGCCGCCAGGTCGCCGCGCACCAGAATCACATACGCTGTCCCATCCTTGCGCTGCGCCACCGCCTGTACAACGCGATTGACATCACCCGTATCGTAGTTGGTCACCAACACCTGCTCGATGCCGCTGCCGGGAGGCGGCGTTACGGTTTCGTCGATCGCAACGTCGAAGGCTGGATCGACCACCTGCCAGGCGTCGGCGGTGGCCTGCGCCAGATCATCACCGGCGAGCACGACGATGTACATCTCAATCGCCCGCTCAGGATCGGTGAAGAGGACATAGCCGTCGCCCTCGGTCACGCTCCAGTTGGTGGGGACGGGAGCAGAGAAGCGCCCTGCGGGGTCAGTGTAGGTATCGCTCACACCAGCGGCGGGCGCGGGCGCGGTTGCATTGTCGGCGACCGCAACCGGCGTGAGTGTGAAGCTCCCCTCCACACCGGCCTGGGTGAAGATGCCGCTGAGCGACCCATCTTCCGCCAGCGCGCCGTCGAAGGTCGCCAACCCTGGCCCCTCCAACATCTGGAAGGAAACGGACGGTGGTTCAACGCGGATGTCGTGCAGTGGAATCCCGCTGGCGCCCTGCTCTGGGATGTCGATTGCACCGGTGTAGCCGTCGGCGCCTGCACTCAGGTTAACCGTGATCGCCAGCTCCATGCCAGCAACGGCGAGCGTGCCGGTGTAGCTGGCGGCAAGTTGCAGCGTCGCAGCCGACTCCGCTGCAATTTCACCGACCGATGCGGCATCGGGCGGGCGGATGGGTTGACAGGCTGCCATCGCCAACAAAGCGAGCACGAGCAGCCACGGTAGTACGAACTTCTGAATCGTGATCATTGAGTCACCTCCAGGAGATATTACGCAGGATCGCATCGATTTGATGCAAAACCCCTGGCCGCAAGCGACCAGGGGTAAAGAAGAATTGCGGGATTATGAGATCAGAAGAGTGGAGATTGGAGATGACGGCGCCTTCGCTCAGGACGCTAAATCTCCAATCTCTACTCTCCAATCTCCAACCGCTCAGCAAAAATCTCGGCAATGTCCTTGACTTTGATGCCTTGATCCGCCTGCTTGGAGGCATCGGTCATCATCGTCAGGCAGAAGGGGCAGCCGACAGCGATCGTTTTGGCGCCGGTGGCGGCAGCTTCGTTGTAGCGCGTCACGTTGACGGCGGCGTCGCCGTGCTCCTCCTCCTTCCACATCTGCGCGCCGCCGGCGCCGCAGCAGAAGGATTGCGCGCCGTGACGCGGCATCTCGATCAGGAAGGCGTTTGTCTCTAGCAGCAACCGGCGGGGTTCTTCGGTGATGCCGTTGTGGCGACCCAGGTAGCAGGGATCGTGGAAGGTGATCATGTCCACGTCTTTGCTGCGGGCGACGCTGATCTTTTTGGCAGCGGTCAGCTCGGAGAGCAACTGCGTGTGGTGGATCACTTCGTAGTTGCCGCCATATTGCGGGTATTCCTTGCCGAGCGTGTGCAGGCAGTGCGGGCAGGTGGTGACGATGCGCCGCTTCTTGTCGCCCATCACCTCGTTGAGCGTCTCGATATTGCCCTGCGCCAGCTCATAGAAGAGCGCCTCATTGCCGGAGCGCCGCGCCGAGTCGCCGGTGCAGCGTTCCATCTCGCCCAGCACGGCAAAGTTGACGCCCGCCGCGTTGAGCACCTTCGCCAGCGCGCGCGCCGTCTCCTGTGCGCGCGGGTCGTAGGATGGCGCACAGCCGACCCACCACAAGATGTCGAAGTCCGGGTTTTCATCGATCGTGGGCACTTCCAGCCCGGCGGCCCACTTCATGCGGTCGCGTGCGCTGATGTTCCACGGGTTGCCGTTGCGCTCCATGCCGCGGTAGGCCTGTTTGAGCTCGGTCGGGAAGGCGTTCTCCATCAACATTTGATGGCGGCGGATGTACATGATATCGAACATCGGCTCGTTGCCCACCGGGCAGATGTCCACACACGCGCCACAGGCCGTGCACGCCCACACCGCCGATTCGGAGATGGCAAAGTCGATGAGAGAGAACTCGGATTCCTTGCCGGCGGCTAGGTCGTCAAGATGTTCGTTAAGGAAGTAGCGTTTGTTGATCTCCAGCGCTGAGGGCGAAAGCTGCTTGCCGGTGGTGTAAGCCGGGCAGACATCCTGGCAGCGGTTGCACATGATGCACGAGTAGGCGTCGACCAGATGCGTCCACGGCAGTTGCTCAATTTTGTTGACGCCAAACTCCTGTTGGCTTTCGTCCTCGAAGTTGATCGGCTCCAGCGCGCCCAGCGAGGTGCGCTTCGGCTTGGTGAGGAAGTTGACGCCGGACATGATCAGGTGGAAGTGCTTCGTGTACGGGAAATAGGGCAGGAACGCCAGGATCAAACCGATCGCCAGCCAGAAGCCGAGGTGTTCGCCCACGATGAGCGCCCCTTCGCTCCAGCCCATCCACAGCTGGCTGAGCGCTGTGCTGAAGGGCTGCCACCCGTCGCCACCCTCGACGGCGAGCTTGAAACTATTGCCGATCCAGCGGAAGCCGACATGGAAGAGGATGAAAGAGGCCACGATCAACGAATCGCGCCGAATGCCGCCCTGTTTGACGCGCTCGATCAGCTTCACGTTGTCGTGGTAGCTCAAGGCTTTGTCGTTGAAGACGAAGCGGCGCAGGATGAAGTAGATCACGCCGATCAGCACGCTGATCGTCGCCAGGTCAGCCAGGAAGCGGTAGAGGTCGCCGACGATGTTGTGACCGAGGAAGGTGATGGGGAACAACGCCTCGATCACGTCGCCAAAGTTGACGAGGAAGTAGAAGACAAAGCCCGCCGAGATCATGATGTGGAAGAGGCTGCTCCACGGGCGCGTCTTCCAGATCGGGCGCGTGGTGATCCAGCTCGATGCAGCGTACCAGAGCCGCGCCGTCATGTCTTTGACGCCCGGCTTTTCACCACTGCCGCGCATCACCACTTTGTAAACTTTGTAGAAGCCGACGCCAGCAAAGTACAAAGAAGCGCCGACGGCCACGATAAAGAGAATTTTTTCGACCAGGGTTAACATAGAAGCCCTTTCTGCTGAGCGGTGAAGGGGAAACGCAGACTTGTCCTACAAACGTTATCGCATTGCCAGGTTTCGATGCCGTTGCTGCCCGGTTGGCAGCCGTAAGCCGCGTTCCAATCATACGCAGCGGCGACAATTGGGGCAAATGGATTCGTGCCCCTGTTTTTGGGGTGCGTATGTCACAAGTTGGTCGATCTGGTGACATCCGACACGTGTCACACTCTGTGCGCCGCGCGACAATCTGGGTGTTTGCAGTAAATTCGTAGTTGTAAGGAGATCGAAGCAATGAAACGAATTTTGCTGGCGACACTGCTGCTCTGCATCGGCGCGTTGATCAGTCTGCGGCTCGATTCGCCCTCGGCGCTGGCAGCGCCAGCGCACCAACAAATGGAGCCGGTGTCGATTTACTTCTTTTGGGGGGACGGTTGCCCACATTGTGCGGCGGCCAAACCCTTCCTGGCAGGGCTGGAAGAGAAGTACCCCAGCGTCACCGTCCGCGCTTTCGAGGTCTGGCACAATGAAGCCAACCGCGACCTCTTCATCAAAATGGCCGCCAAGTACGGCTTCGAACCGTCCGCCGTGCCGACGATATTCATCGGCGACGACTATTGGATCGGTTACGCCGAAGAACCCTACGCGCGCGAAATCGAAGAGGCGACAAAGGCCTGCATTCTTGGTGGCTGCCCCGATGCGGGCGCCGGCGTGATCGAGCCGGCGCCGACGCCTGCCGTCAGCCAGCCGCAGGCGGCGCCGCCAGTCGCAATCGCCAGCGCTGCGGGCGCCACTGACCAGAGTGCAGCCGCCGCAGTTGCTCCCGCTTCCAGCGTCATTGCTGTGCCTTTTCTCGGCGCTGTCGATCTGGGCGCACAGTCGTTGCTCCTGAGCACGGCGCTGATCGCGTTCGTGGATGGCGTCAATCCCTGCTCGCTGTGGGTGCTCTCCGTCTTGCTGGCGCTAACCATTCACACCGGCTCGCGGCGCAAGGTGTTCATCATCGGCGCTGTCTTTCTGACGGTCACTTCGCTGGTCTACGTGCTCTTTATCGCCGGGCTGTTTACGATGTTCACCGTGCTCGACTGGGTGCCGTGGATTCAGGTCGTGGTGGCGTTGGTGGCGCTCTTTTTCGCGATCGTCAACATCAAGGATTACTTCTGGTACAAAGAGGGCGTCTCGTTGACGATTGCCGATGAGCAGAAACCCGGCCTCTACAGGAGCATGCGCCGCATGTTGCAGGCTGGCGACTCGATGCCCGCGTTGGTGGGCGCCGCCATTGTCATGTCAGCGGGGGCGTCTCTCGTCGAGTTTTCCTGTACGGCTGGCTTCCCCATGCTGTGGAGCAATCTGCTCGCCGCGCAGAGCGTCACTACCCTGACCTTTGTGCTGCTGCTGATCCTATACATGGTGATTTACCAGCTTGACGAGATCATCATCTTTGCCGGCGCTGTGATTGGGTTGCGCGCCAGCAGGCTGGAAGAAAAGCAGGGGCGCATCCTCAAGCTGGTCAGTGGGATGCTGATGCTGGTGCTGGCCGTCGTCATGCTGATCAACCCGTCGTTGATGAGCAGCCTGAGCGCCACGCTATGGGTCTTCGTGATCGCCTTTGGTGCGGCGCTGCTGGTGCTGCTGGTGCATCGCAAGCTGCTGCCCGCGTTGGGCGTCTACATTGGCACCGAATTGCAGCCCGCCGGCAAGAAGCATCCGCGCAAGTCCCATCACGGCAAAGCGGCGCATTGATGAGTTGCGAGTTGCGAGGGGCGAGGGGCGAAGCCTGTCGCCCCTCGCCCCTCGCCCCTCGCCCCTCGCCCCTCGCCCCTCCTAATCTTCCGCCGAAAGCGTCATGAATACATCTTCCATCGTAGGGGCGCCGGGCGTCAACTGTGACAACTGAATGGCGCGCGCGGTCAGCGCATCGTGCAGCGTTGCGGCGTCGACGTCAGTTGGCGTCACCACGCGCAGATGATCGCCAGCCAACGCCGCCCGCAGCACAAAGGGCTGCGTCTCCAGCCAGTCGAGCGCGTCGAGCATCGGGTCGGCGTGCACTTCCCACACCTGGCCGGGCAACGCCTGCTTGAGCCTGTCCGGGGCGTCGAGCGCCAGGAGCTTGCCAGCCCGCATGACGCCAACGGTCGTGCAGTACTCGGCCTCATCCATGTAATGCGTGGAGACCATGATCGTGATGCCTTGCGCCGCCAGCGCGTAGATAATCTCCCAGAAGGCGCGGCGGGCAACTGGATCGACGCCGCTGGTCGGCTCGTCGAGAAAGAGCAACCCCGGCTTGTGAATAATGGCCGTCGCCAATGCCAGCCGTTGGCGCCAGCCGGTGGAGAGACTGTGCACGCGCTGGTCGCGCACCGCCGCCAACCCCAGAGTGTCCAGCATCTCGCGCACGCGCGCCGGGTCGTTGACGCCGTAGACGCCTGCGTAGAAGGTCAGGTTTTCCAGCGCCGTCAACTCGCCGTAGAGCGCGAATTTCTGCGACATGTAGCCAGTGCGGGCGCGCACTGCGTCAGGCTGCGCTGCGACATCCAGCCCCAGCACCTTGGCGCGCCCCTCGCTTGGATGCAACAGCCCAAGCAACATGCGGATTGTGGTCGTCTTGCCCGAGCCGTTGGGGCCAAGATAACCGAGCACCTGACCGGCTTCCACGTCGAGATTCAGATGATCCACCGCCACGAAGTCGCCAAAGCGCCGCGTGAGATTTTCGGTGTGAATAACGAGATTGTTGTGGTGATCTTGCTTTGCGAGTCTCTGCATCTTTTTCCGTTGCAAGCACTTTGCCAGCTATCAAAGCCCGGCGGCGGTCTCCGCCAGCTCGATGAAAACATCTTCCAACTGTGGGTCGATGGCGTGTAGACTCGTCACAACGCCGCCTGCCGCACGGATTGCGTCGCCCAGGCGCGCCGCAACGATCTCGGCCTGACCGGGCGCCACGCGCAGGTGAAAGCGGTTGCCGAAGCGCTCCGCCGTCTCTACGCCAGGATCGCGGCGCGCCACTTCGACAAGGAGCTTTTCCGGCGCGCCAGCCAGTTCGAGAATGCGCCCATCGAGCCGACGACGCAGCGCGGCAGGCGGCCCCTCGCTGATGATGCGTCCCCCCCGCATGAAACCGATGCGCGTGCAGCGCAGCGCCTCATCCATGTACGGCGTGCTCACGAGGACCGCCAGATCGCCGCGGCGCAGCAGCGGCAGGATCAACCGCCAGAAATCCTGGCGCGTCACCGGGTCAACGCCGGTGGTTGGTTCGTCGAGCAGGAGGAGGCGCGGCGCGTTGATCAGCGCCGCCGCCAACCCCAACTTCTGCTTCATGCCGCCTGACAATTGCCCGGCGCGTCGGTTGCGGAAGGGCGCCAACCCAACGAACTCCAGAATTTCCTGGCTGCGCGGCGTCCATTGCGCCGGCTTCAGGCCACGCACCTCGGCAAAGAAGCGCAGATTTTCCTGGACGGTCAGCTCCTCATAGAGGGAGAAACGTTGCGCCAGATAGCCGATTTGCTCCCGGACGCGTTCCACCTGACGGCGAATGTCAAAACCGCCGATCTGCGCCTCGCCATCATCCAGCGTCAAGGCGCCGCAGAGCAAGCGCATCACCGTCGTCTTGCCCGCGCCGTCTGGTCCCACCAACCCATAAATCTCGCCCGCCGCCACGCGCAGGCTGACCCCAGCGACGGCGTGCGTCTCGCCAAAGGATTTGTGCAGGTCGTAGGCGTCGATCAGGTAATCAGGCATAATCGTTTAAGATTGGAGATTGGAGATTGGGCAATCTCCAATCTCTACTCTCCAAAATTCACATCCGCCGGCATTCCTGGCTTGAGCTTGCCGCCACCGGGCGCCAGGTCCAGATCGATGGCGAAGACGGTCGTCTTGCGGCTGGCGGTCGTCTGCACATTGCGCGGGGTGAACTCGGCGCGGTCGGCGATGTGGCGCACCGTGGCGGTGAAGACCTCGGTCGGGAACGAATCGACCGTGACCGGGTAGGCGCCGCCCAACACGATCTGGCCGTAGCGATCCTCCGGCACGTAGACAGTCAACGTCAGGTGGTCGAGATCGGCGACAGTGATCAGCGGCGCGCCCGGCGCAACAAATTCTCCAGGTTCGACCGAACGATAGAGCACCACGCCAGCGATCGGGGTGCGGATGCGTTCGCGCGACGAACTGCGCGTGCTGGCGTTGGGCTTCACCGAGGCGACAGTCTGGCCAGCAATCACAGGATCGCCCTCACGCACGTAGACCTCATCGACGACGCCGCCATACTCCGACGCCAGATGCACCTCGGTTGCTTCGATCGTGCCGGAGACGATCAGCGCGCCATCCTTGTTTAGAGCAGGCCAGACTAGATAGTAGCCTGCCAGCCCTAACAGCAACAGCAGGCCAAAGACAGGAATGATACGTCGTGGTTCAGGATGCATACACCAGGCCCCTCACTAGTCCAGACTCTTGCGAAAACGGCGGACGGCGGCGCTCATCACCACCAGAGCGAAGATGCTCAGCGCTACGACTTCGGGCCATATCGCCGGCAGGCCTACGCCCTTGAGCACGATGCCGCGCACGATGATCAAGAAGTAACGCAGCGGAATGACGTAACTCACGATCTGCAGCCACACCGGCATCGCCGCCAGCGGGAAGAAAAAGCCAGAGAGAAAGATCGAGGGCAACAGCGTGAACATTGTCGTCAGCATCGCCTCCTGCTGTGTGTTGGCGATGGTGGAAATAAGCAGGCCAATGCCCAACGTTGTCACCAGGAAAAGCGCCGTCAACACGAGCAACAACACCAGGTCGCCATTGATCGGCACGGAAAAGAGCACGACGCCGATGGTCAGCACCCCGACCGTGTTAAGGAAAGCGATCAACACATAGGGCGTCAACTTGCCGACAATCAACTCCCATGAGCGCAGCGGGGTGACAATGAGCTGCTCGATCGTGCCGCGTTCGCGTTCCCGCACGATCGAAGTAGCAGTCAACATCGTCGTCAGGTATTGCAAGATGATGCCGATCATCGCTGGCACCATGTAATAAGAGCTGACCAATCCTGGGTTGAACCAAACCATCGTGCGCACGTCGATCGGCTGCGCTGTCATCACCGTCTGACCGCGCGCCGCCAACCTTTCGACCATGATCTGCGTCGCCTGGGTCTGACCAATGAGTTGCGCCGCCGCCAGCGCCGTGCTCGCCACCGTCGGGTCGGAGCCGTCGAGCACAAAGGCGACCTGCGTGTTGCGCCCGCCTGCCAGCGCCCGCCCATAGCCCGGTGGGATGATCAGCCCAGCGCGCGCCGCATTGCGGTCGATCAGATCGCGCAGCTCCTCCTCGGAGCCGACGGGTTGGGCAATGATGAAGTAGTCCGCCACGCGATAGGCGTCGATCAGTCGGCGCGAGGCGGGCGTCTGATCTTGATCTAGCACGACAAGCGCGATATTGCGCACGTCGTTGGTGGCAGCGTAGCCGAGCAGGAACATCATCACCACCGGCATGATGAAAGTCATCGCCAGCGTGCGCGGGTCGCGCGTGATCTGGATAAACTCTTTGCGGATCAAACTGATCAGACGATTCCACATGGCTGGCAGTGCCTCAAGAACGATGCAACACAGGTGTTGCGCATTGCGTCAATCGCCGCAGCTTTTTTCCATAACCCGGCATCGCGGCGTCAGTCCGTCGCCCCTTGCGGCTCGCCCTGCGCCCCTTCCGCCAACACCCCGTGCAGGTAGATGTCGATGAAGGCGTCCAACGCGTCGTCGCCCATCATGGCGCGGACGGCGGGCGGCATCAACACGTCGGTTATGTAATACGCGAAGAAGCCCAGGAATGAGCGCGCCAGTACAGCCGGCGGCGCCTGACGCAGACCATCCGCCCGGGAGCGCACCGCATCAAACAGCGGCTGCAACTCCGGTGCGATGCGTGCATAGAGCGCCGGGATGTGCACGCCATTGAACTCGACCAACTCAATAAACATAATGTGCAAAAGGTCTTTGCGCTTGCTCAATTCGCCGACCAATCGGAACGCCGCGTCGCGCACGAACGCCTCGGTGGTTTCGCCGCTGGCTTCCCGCAGCAAGGGCACGACAGCGCGATAGGGATGCCGGTCGAAGAGCACCGCCTCCCAGATCTCTTCCTTGCTGGCAAAGTGGTTGTAGACGCCGCCCATCGTGATGCCGGCGCGCTCAGCGATCTGCCGCATCGACGTGCCATGGTAACCCTGCTCCATGAACAGGGCATAGGCTGCGTCCAAAATGCGCAATTGCGTCTGTTCTCCCTTGCGTAGCAGCACTTCGCTCATCGCGCTTTCCTTCCAAAAAAAGCGAACGTTCGTTATTATTTTTGATCCAAATCGTCGATTTGTCAATGGGTGCTGGGCGGGCGCGCGCCCGGAGATTGACGCCTGCTTGCACCCGGTGTTAGAATTTCGGGTAGCGACAGATGGCGCTAAAGGTTTTCATCTCACGGGCTGCTCCTCAATCTGTGCCCAGGAGATTGTGTGTATCAGCTCTCTATCCGATCTTCGCTCCAATCCATGGAGGTCTCAGTATGCTAACCGAATACGATGTTCGCCAGGCTGTGGAATTTGAGAGTCACGATAGCCCGGTGCTGAGCGTCTACCTCAACGTTGATCCGCAGCGCCGCACGGTGGAAAAGTACCGGCTGGCGTTGCGCAACCTGCTCGACAAAGCCGAGGCTGCCAACCCGGAAGATGTGCGCCGCGTGCAGAACTACATCGAGATGGGTTACAACCGCACCGGGCGCGGCGTGGTGATCTTCAGTTGCGCCGCCAAAGATTTTTGGTGGGTGCAGAGTTTTGCCGTGCCTGTCGAAGATGCCATGTTTGTCAGCTTTCGCCCCTATATTCGCCAACTGGCGCGCCTGCTCGACACCTACGAACGTTGTGGCGTGGTGCATGTCGATCAGGAAGGCGCCCGCCTCTATCTCTTCAACATGGGTGTGCTCGAAGCCGCCGATGGCTACCTGGGGCAGGAAGTCAAGCTCCACCGTTCCGGCGGTTGGGCGAATCCTCGCTATCAGCGGCAGGAGATGCAACAGGCGCGGCGGAACCTGCAGGAGGCAGCCGAGGTCGCCGAGGAGTTCTACCGCCAGACCAACACGCGACGGCTGATCCTGGCGGGCACAGAAAGAAACGTCGCCCACTTCAAAGAATTGCTCAGCCACCGGCTGCGCACGATGGTGATCGGCCAGTTCAGCGCCGACGCCAACGCCAGCCTGTCCGACATTCGTGACAAGGCGTTGGAGCTGGCCGCCAAGGCTGAGGAGAAAGAATCTCAGGCGCTGGCCGACCGTGTGCTCGCCACAGCGCAACAGGGCGGCAACGCCGTCCTCGGCCTGGTCGACACATTGACGGACGTGCAGCACGGCCGCGCCCAGCACGTTGTGACGCTGGCCGACTATAGCCAGCACGCCTATCGCTTTGTGGACAGTGGCATGATCGTGCTCGAATTGAGTGAGGAAGGCGAGCTGGCAAGCGGGCGCATCCAGGACCTGCCCGATGCGGTCGAAAGCACGCTGCGTCGTGCGCTGGTGCAGGGCATTGGCGTGACGTTGCTCGATCAACACGCCGGGCTTGCTCAGGCTGGCAAGATCGGCGCACTGACGCGCTGGTGAAAATCGCCTGATGGTGATGGCGCGTGCGGCGCGCCATCACCATCAGCGCCTCGACCTGTTTGCATTCCTCTCCTGCCTTCACCTTCCCACAGTGTTTGCTTTGCGTTAGAAGAAGGGCGCTTCGGAATCCTGATTACGCAAGGCTGCGTATGATACGCGTACAACAGAGATAGCAATGGAACCTATTCAGGAGAGTTTTTCTGACATATGATGCGATTTGATCGATTCACCGAAAAAGCGCAAGAAGCCGCTATGCGCGCTTACGAAATCTTGCAACATTACAAGCACACCCAGGTCGACACCGAACACGTCTTCCTGGCGTTGCTGCAACAGAGCGGCGGCGCCGTGCCGCAGATCATGCAGACGCTCCAGGCGCCTGTGCCAGAGATGGTGCAGAAGTTGGCCGACGTGCTGGAAAACATGCCGCGCGCCAGCAGCAATCCCTATGGCAACGCCACGACTGCGCAGGTCTTCATCACCCCGCGCCTCAAGCGCATCATGGACATCGCCTACGAAGAGGCGATGAAGATGAAAGACGAATACATCAGCACCGAACACATGTTGCTGGCAATTGCGAGCGAACGGAACACGCCCAGCGCCAACGTGCTGCGCGAGGCGATGATCACCAAAGAGCGCATCGCCGAAGCCATCGAGCAGATCCGCAAAGGCCAGCGCGTCACTGAGCCGAACGCTGAAAGCAAGTATCGCGTGCTGGAAAAGTATGGTCGCGATCTGACGCGCGCCGCCAAAGAAGGCAAGCTCGACCCGGTCATCGGGCGCGAAACCGAGGTATTGCGCGTCATCCAGGTGCTCTCACGGCGCACCAAGAACAATCCGGTGCTGATTGGCGAAGCTGGCGTGGGCAAGACGGCGATTGTGGAAGGGCTGGCGCAAAAGATCATCACCAAAGATGTGCCCGACAACCTGTACGGCAAGCGCGTCATCTCGCTCGATCTGGGCGCACTGGTGGCGGGCACCCGGTTCCGCGGTGAATTCGAGGAGCGCCTCAAAGCCTGCATTGAAGAAATCCAGCGCAGCGAGGGTGAAATCATCCTCTTCATCGACGAGCTGCACACGATGGTGGGCGCTGGCAACGCCGCCGGCGCGATGGACGCCAGCAACATGCTCAAGCCGGCGCTGGCGCGCGGCGAGCTGCAATGCATCGGCGCCACCACGCTCGACGAATACCGCGAGCACATCGAACGCGATTCGGCGCTGGAGCGACGCTTCGCCCCCGTCTATGTCGATGAGCCTAATATCGAGGACAGTATCGCCATCCTGCGCGGGTTGCGCGAACGCTACGAGGATCACCACAAGATTCGCTACGACGACGAAGCATTGGTGCAGGCGGTCAAGCTCAGCCATCGCTATGTCGCCGATCGGCGCCTGCCCGACAAGGCGATCGACCTGATGGATGAGGCCGCCGCCAAATTGCGCGTCGCCATGTTCTCGATGCCCCCGCGCATCAAAGAGATGAAGGTCGAGCTGGACGAACTCCAGTCGCAGGAAGAAAAGGCCTGGGAAGCGCGCGACTACGAAAACGCCGCCCGCTACAAGGCCGAACGCGTTCGCCTGGAGGAAGAATACAATGAGCTGGTGACCGGCTGGCGCATCGAGGCCGATCTCGACGACATCGTGGACGCGCGCGACATTGCCGCCGTTGTCAGCGCCTGGACGGGCATCCCGGTCAGCAACATGCTGCAAACCGAAACCGAAAAGCTGCTCCACATGGAAGACGTGCTGCGTCAGCGCATTGTCGGGCAGGAGCAGGCGGTCGAAGCGGTGAGCGACGCCATCCGCCGCGCCCGCAGCGGCCTGAAAGACCCGCGCCGGCCCATCGGCACCTTTCTCTTCCTGGGGCCGACAGGTGTGGGCAAGACCGAGCTGGCAAAGGCGTTGGCAGGCTTCCTCTTCGACGATGACGAGGCGCTGCTGCGCATCGACATGAGCGAGTACCGCGAACCGCACACCGTCAGCCGCCTCTTTGGTGCGCCGCCTGGCTATGTCGGCTATGACCAGGGTGGGCAGCTCACCGAACAGGTGCGCCGCCGACCTTACCGGGTTGTGCTCTTCGACGAAGTGGAGAAGGCGCATCCCGACGTGTGGAACTCACTGCTCCAGATCATGGACGATGGGCGGTTGACCGACGGTCAGGGGCGACAGGTGGACTTCCGCAACACTGTCATCATCATGACCAGCAATGTCGGCGCCGAGGTGGTGAAGCGGGGGCCGTTAGGATTTGCCACGCCCACCTTCGACGAGAGCAAATACACACAGAGCGAGTACGCCAACCAGCTCAAGCGCCTCTTCCGACCGGAGTTCCTGAATCGCATCGACGAGATCATCGTCTTCGAGACGCTGACGAAGGAACAGATTCGCCGCATCGTCCAGTTGCTGATGCACGACATCAGCGTGCGCATGGATGAGCTAGGCTTCACCGTGGAGATGACCGACGCCGCCGCCGATCACATTGCCGCAGTGGGTTACGACCCCAACTACGGCGCACGACCGCTGCGCCGTCTGTTGCAGCGCCAGGTGGAGAACGAGCTGAGCAAGCGGCTGCTCAAAGGTGAGTACAAGACCGGCGATCATGTCGTCGTTGACTATGACCCTGACGCAAGCAACGACAGTAAGCTGACCTTCCGCCTCGTCGAGCAGGCGCCAATTGCGGTGGAGCTCCCCGTCGACGCGCAACACACGTAAGCTGGCGGCAAATGTCCAGGTTGAGCCTCACAAAGCGCCCCTACATAGGCGCTTTGTGAGGCTTTTAGGATTTACGCATTGAGCTCAGCAACCTTCCTGGAAGCTGAGAGCTTCCAGAAAGGTGACATACTAGAATCTGCGTAAGCCCAGGCTTTGTTTTTGGCGTCAGCGCTGCACCGTGGGCAGATAGAGTCGCTCTGGGAGTTCCCCGGCCATTTCCAGCACAAACCGCATTGCGCTGAATGCAACATGCTTTGGTGCATCTGCGATGGCTGCATCCAGATAAACAAAACCCTCGTCACCGGCGGCAAAGGGATAGCTGCCCAGGCGCAGCCATGCGTCATTGAGCGGCAACTGATCCTGCTCTGTCGTGGTGACGCCTTCACGATGATAGATTGTGTAGCGGGCGCGGCTGGTGTCTGGGCTGAGCACCTGGTCGCGACAGGGCCAGGCGATGGCGCCGTGGCTGGGGATGAGCGCCTCAACGCGATACGTGCCGATGATCGGCAGCGTTGGACGCCAGATGCCGTAGTTGAGCGGTGGAATCGTGGCGCCGAGTGGCTGGCTGTAGGCAAGGTAAGCCGTTTCCCCGCGCGTGTTGGTGAAGCGATGCCAGCCATCTGCACATGCGGTGGTTTCGTTGAAGACGGGCGCAATTGCCGGCGTTTCCACAACTACGCTCACCGGCGGCTGCACCACCCCACCCAGGTCTGCCACTATGCCGTCGAGCACGTTGCTGTCGATCTCCAGCGTGACGCCGCCCCATGTCTCGTCGTGACTGCCTGTGTACTGGCGGATGCGCTGCTGTTGGTTCCACAACGTCGGCGGCAAACAGGTTGGTGGGATGTCCTGCACCGTTATCATCGGGTCGAACTCGTTGCGCGTCCACGCCGCAAACCAGACGGCATCAGGCGCTGGCGTCGTATCAGCGTAGCGGGAGACAGGTGGATTGCAGGCCAGCGCGTAGAGGCCAGCATAGCTGCTGCGCTCCTGGAGCCGCTGCGTCCAGCCCGCCACGAACGCGCGCGACGCCGCCACGCACGCCGCATCCTCGCCGTCGTAGGCTTCCAGATCGTAGTAGATCACCGTGCCGGCGCCGTCGGCGTCCGCCAGCCCTAATTGTTGCGCGACGAGCACTGCTTTGTCCGCCTCACCGCGCCCCTGCGCAAAGGCCGTCGCCGGATCAAGATCGAACTTCTGGCTGTAGCTGGTGCACGGCGCCTGTGGCCCAACCCAGGTCGGGATGAACGTCCAGCCTTGCGCGGTCAACATCGTCAGCGCCTGCGCCGTCAGCGCGACATTGTCGCAGGCGCGCAGCGCGCCGCCGATGTAGAGATTGACCGCACGATAGGGGCTGTCTGCAATCCAGAGGCGTAATTCCTCCTCACTGGCCAGCTCGCATTTGTCGAAGCCTGGACCGGTCAACCGCGCCGTGCGCGCCTCGCTGCCGCGTTCAGGACGTGTCAGCGCAGTCGCCGGCGTGATTGCAGCGCGTGCAGTGGCAAGCTGCACCTGCCAGCGCTTGCCGCCGTCCTGCGTGTGCAGCAGAAACGCGCCGCGCGCATCAGTCGCCCAGCCGTGGTCGGGGGTGCTCATGGCGAGGTTTGCCAGCGCCGCCGCCGGCGTCGCCAGGGTAGGGTTGGCAAAGAAGGGCGCCGCCACTGCCGGTCGTCGCAGTGGTTGGCCGGTGGAAGCCATCAACCAGGCGGCGGCGTCGAGGTGCGCCACGTGGGTCGCAGCGGGATCGTTGGCGGCGACATAGTCCGGGGCGAGGGGCGAAGTGCGACGCTGGCGACCGTTGGTTTCGGCGGCTGTGGCGCTGACAGTGCGGCGCCTGGCTGCCGGATCGTTGACGATAGCCCAGGTTGCGCCGCCGTCATGAGTGACGTACCACTCCACGCGCTGGCCTGTAGACGTCGCCGTTGTGACGACGACAACCCCGTGCAACCCGTCGGCGGTGAAGTGCGGCGGGTAGTGGCGGCGCTGCCCACGCCCGGCCACGTCGGGATAGGGCAAGGCGGCGCGCGTCCAGGTGTGGCCGCCGTCATCAGTGCGGCGCCACGTGTCGCCGTGCGGGCCGCTCGCCGTCCAGCCGGTGGCCGCCGAAATGAAATACACCGGCTCACCGCCGGGCAGCGTCAGGCGCTGCCAGCTTGCGCCGCCATCCTGCGTGCCAAAGAGCGCACCCTGGTTGAAATTGCTGCTCGTCGCCTGCCGCACGACTAACCAGCCTGTGTCCTGATTCAGCCAGTGCATGGTGAGCGCGCTGGCCTGCCCCGCCGGGTCATTGGCAGCGAACAGTGCGTGTGCGTGCTCCTGCCAGGTGCGCCCGCCGTCCGTCGTGGCCGCCACACGCACCACACCCGGCGTCTGTGGCGCAACTTCCGCCACCCAACCTGTCGTCGCATCGAGAAAGACGACCGCCGCCGGTCCCGTGAGCGAAAATTCGGGCGGCGTTGCCTCACGCCAGTGCGCGCCGCCATCCTCAGTGAGCAGCAGGCGTTCGTCGCTCACCACCCACGCATCCACTGGCGATGTTGCGCCAAAGCTGCGCACCACGCCGTCAAGCGTCGCCACATCCTGTGCGCCGGCTGGCGTCCAGCCCTGCATAAGCGGCGCCAGCCCTGCCAGCCCGATGACCATCAAGCACGCTACACCCCACCCCACCTGTCGCATGTGCACCTCCTGTTGCGGTCTACAGCGCGCGCCGTTGCTTCCGGGGGAACAGCGCCACAATGCTGCACGACTTCATCTTATCAGGAAACGCCGCTATCGCGCTCCTGGTTGCGGCTCAACGTTTCACGTGCAGGGCGCAGTTGCTTGCATCGCCGGCCATCGTCTCCGGCGTGCCACTCCCATATCACGCCGGAGGCGATGACCTACAGCGTTTGGTTTCAAGTTGAACTACGCGTGTGGATCAGGAGCGGTGCAGCCGAGACGGTGCAGGTCATCAAATGCGCGCTGCGTCATGAGCGCCTTGCCGCTTTGATCGACGTAGGGTAGAATCAGAGAAAGTTAGTGCGTCGGCGGTCGATGGACAGACCGCATAAGCTTCCCGGCCAGGCACGCCATGCAACACCATCCCAGCGATAGCGATCCGCAACGCACCGAGCCCGGCAGAGCTCGCATTCAGATTTTCACCTTTGGCACCTTACAGGTCATTCGGGACGCAACCTCGGTCACCGAAAGCGACTGGCACACGCGCCAGGCGCGCCAATTGCTCAAGATTCTGATCACCGAACGCCCGCGGCCCGTCTCCACCGACCTGTTGATCGAGATTCTGTGGCCGAACAGCACACCACATGCCGCCGCCACCACGCTGCGCAGCGCCATCAACGCCTTGCGCAACGTCCTCGAACCCGACCGCCCCAACCGGGCGCCGTCACGTTACATCGTCACCCAGGCGCCGGGCTACGCCTTTCACCTGGCGCCGGAGATCTGGCTCGATGTCGAGGTGTTCGATCATCTTTACAACCGCGCGCACAATACGACGGATTCTACTCTGCGTCTACAACTGTTGGAGCAGGCGATCGCACTGTACGCAGATGACTATCTGATCAGCGACCCCTACGCGGACTGGTTGCAGGCTGAACGCGAGCGGCTGCGCGAGCGTTTCTTCAACGCCTTGCTGATGGCGGCGGATATTTACGCTGAAAGTGGGCACTACGCCGATGCGATCACGGCGTGCCGGCGGCTGCTGGCGCGCGACGAGGTGCGCGAGAATGCCTACCAGTCGCTCATGCGCTTTCAGGCTGAATCGGGCGACAGCGCCGGGGCGCTGCTCACCTATGAACGTTGCCGGACGCTCCTCTCTGAGGAGTTAGGCGCCGATCCCAGCCCGCTGACACAGGCGCTGCATCAACGCATTCTCAACGGCGATATTGCGCCGCATCCCGTCGTGAATACGCCACTGATCCCGACGCCGGTTGTTCTGCTGCCCGGCGTCCCACCCAGCCCGCAGCCAATCGATCTGCCCGCACTCACCCTGTTGACTGTGCTCGATGTTGGCTACCCCGAAGTCTTTGTCGGGCGCGCACAAGAATTGGCGGTCTTGCGGGAGCGGCTGGAACACGCGCTGCACGGCCGCGGCGAATGGCTGCTGCTGCAAGGCGAGGCGGGCGTCGGCAAGACGCGGCTGGCTTACCAGTTGCTGCGCCAGGCGTCGAAAGAGGCGGCCACTGTGCTCAGCGCAACCTGTCAGGCGCTTGAGCGCGACCTGCCCTTTGCGCCACTGGCGGATGTCTTGGGTCGCTACTTCTATAGCCTCCCGGAAACGGTTGTGCAAGGCTTGCCCGCTGGCGCACTGAGCGCACTGGTGCAGATCATCCCCAGTCTACAAGATCGACTGCCATTCATTCCACCTGCGTCACAAGAAAATGCAGGCAGTGCCGAAGAAAATCGCCAGCGGCTGATCGACGCCATCGTGACCACCATTGTCATGCTGGCGAAGCTGCGGCCGTTGGTCTTTTTTGTCGATGACTTGCAATGGGCCGACCCAGACACGTTGGCTGTGCTCAACCGCCTGGTGCAGCGACTGCCTGAATTGCCAGTGTTCTTGTTGATGGCTTACCGCCCCGAGGATTTGCCAGAGAACAGCGCCCTCGTCACCTTTACGCACACCCTGAACCGCCTCCAACGCGACGCCCAATTGTCGGTGCCGCGTTTTGCCCGTCGGCATGTGCAGGAACTGGTCGAGCGTCACCTTGCTGCGCCGCAGAGCAGCGAACACGTGCTGACGCCGGATGCCGCCTATCGCCTGGGCGACCTGCTCTACGAGACTACACAGGGCAATGCCCTCTTTGTCACCGAGGCGCTGCACAACCTGGATGAGCGACTGGCGACCAGCAGCGCCGACGCGTGGACGGCTCTCTTTGACCCACCCACGCACGACAGCCTGCAAACATCGCCCACCCTGCGCAGTCAACGCATTCAAGAGATCATCCTGGAGCGTCTTGACCGCCTACCCACCGAAGCGCGTGCTGTGCTCAATCTCTGCGCAGTGATCGGCCGCGACTTCAGCCTGGATCTGCTGGAGAGCGCCGCCACGCTCGATCCGCTGGGGGGATTAGAGGCGCTGCTCGACCGCAAGTTTCTCATCGAACGCCCTGACGAGCGCATCGACTTTGCCCATCATCTGGTGCGCCAGACGGTCTACGACAACTTGAGCCTGTTGCAACGGCGACGGCTGCATCTGGCGGTGGCGGAAGCGTTGGTCGATCTGGGGCAAGGCGCCGTCAATCCCGGTGAGATTTCCTTCCACTACGCCCACGCCGGCAGCGGGCATCGACTGTTAGCTGCGCAGTTCGGCGTGCAGGCAGGCGAAAAGTTGTTGCAGAGCTACGGCTTCCGCCAGGCTGTCGACGCCTTCGACCGTGCGCTGGCGATGCTTGAAGCCTTGCCCGACGCCCCGCCAGAATGGACGCGGCGGGCGCTGCAGGGACGCGGGCTGGCGTATGAAAGTCTCTTCGACCCCGAAGGCGTGACGACCACCTATCGCCAGTTGCAGAGTTGGGCGCGTGCACATGGCGACCGTGCGCTGATCCTGGCGACGTACACCCGGCTTACCACCGTGCTCGGACTGTTGGGGCAGCAGGCAGAGAGCAACGAAGTGCTCGACGAGTTCCTTCATGCGATCAAGCTGGCGGATGGGGAGGCCCCGACTTCGCGCGTGCTGCTCGATCTCCTGGAGCGGCGGCGGCGCATCTATCACGCCGATGTAGAGGAGGACGATGGGGCCTGGACGCGCTACCAGCCGGCGCCGCCGCCTGTCGCCGATCCGGAAGCCGACATCCTCCACATTTTGGAACCGGTGCACGCCGTGGCCCCGCTCTTCGAATATGGCTGGGTGCTGTTGGTGCAGGGGCAGCTTGGGGAGGCGACGCGCATCCTCGAAGCGGTGGTCGATCTGGCGACGGAGACCAATCAACCCTCCATCGCCAGCGCCGCCTACCATCAACTGGCAATGACCGCGCGCATACTGGGCGATGTGGAGCAAAGTCAGGCGCTCAATGAGGAGAGCATCGCCATCAACCGGGCAGTGGCTGGCGCTACGGGCGAGCTAGGCAGTCTGCTGCCGCGCATCTCGAGTGGCTTTCTCTCCTTGCACGTGGGGCGGCTTGACGAGGCGGAGCGACGCTTTCGCCGCGTGACGGAGATCCTGGGCGACCGCGCTTTCTTTCGCAACTACCGCAACAGCGCCGAAATCGGGCTGGGACTGGTGTCGCTGGCGCGGGGCAACGTTGAGCAGGCGCGCCAACAGTTGGAAGCTGCGCAGGCTGACAGCATCAACATCTACCCGTACACCTACGTGCAGGCATTGCTTGGCCTGGCGCGCATTGCCGACTACACGCAGGATGTCACGCAGCGCGATCAGCTCTTGCGCAAGGCGCTGCGTTTCGCCGGGCAGCGCAGCTTGTTGGAAGAATACATGAGCGTATTGGTGACACTGGCGCACATGAACGTGCCGGGCGCACCGCTCGATGCGTTGATCGACTCGCTGCTGCAGTACGTCACTGCAATCCACCTGGAGGCCGGCATTGCCACCCTCCGCGCGCTGCGCCAGTCGTCCATGCCGATCTAAAAATCGGGGCAAGGGGCGACAGCGACTCACTGCTCTCATTGTTCGTTGCGCCGACAAGTCATGGGCGCTGGCATAAACTGCCCCTCGCGGCGCCCATCAGTTCCGCCAGACAGCGCCGGAAAACGGAAATCGGATGGCCGGTCGGCCATCCGATTTGGAAGTTTCATTCAGTCCACTCGCCATGCGGCGCGCCTTCATTGCCCGTGACGCACGCCGTATGTGCTTCGGCCACCTGTGCACGCAGTGTTGCCCGACACTGCGTCCACGGTGCTACGCCTACAATCTTGCGTACCTCACATAGATGACGGCGACGCCGCCTTCCTGGAAGTACTCAACGCGGATGGTGTGCCAGCCCGCGCCCAGGTAGATGTCATTGAAGACGCTCAGCGCCGGGCCGACGCGCCAGGCATCGACCACCAGTTGATCGTCCACGTAGATGCGCACGCCGTCATCGGTCGTGGCGAAGAAGCGATAGTTGCCGGCGTTCAGCCAGGCGGTTTGCGTCCACTTCACTGTGAAGTTGGAAGCTGGCATCCCGCCGCCTGGTCCCCACGTTCCCCAATCAAAGGCGATGGCGTTGTCCTGCCGTACAAAGGCGGGCGGGCCAGCAAAGTCCCGATTGGCGAAATATTCGCCGATCCACACGCCATATACTGGCGGCGGCGGTGGCGGAGGAGGCGGCGGCGGCGGTGGCGGCGGCGGAGGAGGTGGTGGCGGCGGCGGCGGTGGCGGCGGCGGATACCAACCGCCAGGGATGCACAGTCGCTGCCCGGCATAGATGTGATTCCAGTTCCAGATGCCGTTGCACGATGCCAGTGAGTGGATGCTGACGCCATACCAGCGCGCGATTCCGCTCAATGTCTCGCCGGGGCGCACAATGTGTGTGGTGCGGCATGAGCAGCCTGGACCAGGGGAAGGCGGCGACCAGCCGGGAATGCACAGCCTTTGCCCTGCGTAGATGTAGTTTGGGTTCCAGATCCCGTTGGCCTGCATGATGGCCTGCACGGTGGTGCCATACCACGCGGCGATGCTGGAGAGCGTCTCTCCATAGCGCACTGTGTGGATGCACGAGCACCCCCATTGTCCTGACTGTGCCGTGGGCGCCGTCGATTCAGGGGGCGCTGCCGACGCCGCACCTGGGAACAACGCTCCAAGCAGAGTCAGCACCAGCATGAAGGCCAGCAGGGTGCGTCGCAGCGGACGCAGCGATGCCGGTGAAAACTTCATAGTGACGACTCCTTTCCTTGACTACGATACGAGATGACCTGTTGTTCGGGACAGGACTATGTCCAAACGCTGCCGACGCTTGCACTTCACGGAAGGGCCAATTCACAGTACAGATGCTGCTGCGGACAGACGTTGAACTCCATTAGAACTCTATGCTGGTGTTGCGCGCCGGCGCCGTCACATTGGCAAAGCCAGCGCCGCGCAGCAATTGCGCCAGAGTGTCGCTGGCTTGCGGCTCGCCGTGCACCAGAAACAGCTGCTGCAAACGCGTGCGATCCAGCGCATCCGCCCATGCCAGCAATTCGGACTGATCGGCGTGGGCGCTGTATCCCTCAATCGCCTCGACGGACGCACGCACATCGTAGGTTTCGCCAAAAATACGCACGCGCTTCTCGCCATCTTGCAACCGACGACCGAGCGTCTGCTCAGCCTGAAAGCTGACGATGAGGATCGTATTGCGCGCCTCCTCGATGTTGTTCTTCAGGTGGTGCAAAATGCGGCCATTTTCCGCCATGCCGTTGGCGCTGATGATGATGATCGGCTCGGTGTAGTGGTTGAGCTGCTTGCTGCGCCGCACCTCGCGCACATACTCGATTTCGGGATAGTCGAAGGGGCTGCGGCGGTTATCCTGTTCCAGGAATTGCTGCACCTCTTCATTCCAGGCTTCCGGGTGCATCCGAAAAACATCCGTGGCGTTGACAGCCAGGGGGCTATCGACAAAGACGCGGATGTCAGGGATGTCGCCCCGCGCATCGAGCTGGTTCAAGGCGTAGACCAGCTCTTGCGTGCGCCCTACGGCGAAGGCAGGAATGATCACTTTGCCGCGCTGGCGCGCCGTGCTGGTGATGATATTGCGCAGCTTTTTGCGCGCATCGTCGTAACTCTCGTGCAACCGGTCGCCGTAGGTGCTCTCCATGATCAGAATGTCGGCGGCGGCAAAGGCTTCGGGCGGGCGCAGGATCGGGCTGGTCGGACGACCAATGTCGCCGCTGAAGACCAATCGCCACTGCTTGCCCGTGCTGGCCTCGCGGATGTCGAGCTGCACCGACGCCGCGCCCAGAATATGACCAGCCGGGATGAAGGTCGCCTCGACACCGTCGGCGACGAGGATGGCGCGATGAAAACCGGCGCCTATGAACTGCTCCAGCGCCAGGCGGGCATCCGCTTGCGTGTAAAGTGGCTCCACCGGCGGCTCGTGCGTGCGGGCGCGCTGCTTGTTGAGGTAGGCGACATCTTGCTCGTGGATGTGGCCGCTGTCCATCAGCATGTAGGTGCACAGGTTGCGCGTCGCCGCTGTGCACCAAATGTTGCCGCGAAAACCACGTTTGCAAAGGTTGGGCAGATTGCCGCTATGATCGATGTGCGCGTGGCTCAGCACCACTGCATCGATCGTCGCTGGATCGAAGGGAAAGTGGAGATTCCGTTCGTAGGTGTCGGCGCGTCGCCCCTGAAACAGGCCACAGTCCAGCAAAATTTTGCGACCGTTGACCTCGATCAGGTGCATCGAGCCGGTCACTTCTCTTGCCGCACCAAAAAAAGTGAGCCGCATCGACGGCGGTATTCCTTTCCGGCGATTTTCTCAAGAACCTTGCTATCGCCGTGCAGGCATGGCAATAGCATTTGCCATGCGCGTTGTTATTCCTCTTGCATATTGTAATGCATTTTGAAATAAGTTCAACCCCCCAAATTTGCAGCCCTGCGATTTTCCTGACGTTTTCGTCGAAAAATGCGTCTTTTTGTGTAGCCGTCAGGCCTGTGGGCGCAGTCCGGGCGGAATCCGGACAGGGTCGTCGACCAGCGCGCACAGCCGCGCCAGGTTCATGGCGTCTTCTGTGAGGGTGTCGTCTTTAGGCGTCTCCAGCAGCATGGCGATGCCATCCCAGCGCGGGTCGTTGAGGATGTGGCGGAAGCCGTCCACGCCGATCTCACCTTCGCCGATGTGGACGTGGCGGTCGAGGTTGCTGCCAAGGGCGCCTTTGCTGTCGTTGAAGTGCCACACCTTGACCGCCTCGCGTCCCAGCCAGCGCTCCACCTCGGCGACGAAGGCGGCGTATCCCTCAGCGCTGCGGATGTCGTAGCCGGTGGCGTAGGCGTGGCAGGTGTCCAGGCAAACGCCGACGCGGCGTTGATCCTCGACCTGGTCGATGATGGCGCGCAGTTGCGCCAGATCGCGCCCCAGCACGTTGCCCTGCCCCGCCATGATCTCCAAACAGGTGATGGTGTCGGCGCATTCTGGCGTGGCGGCGTGAATATCGTTGAGGGCGGCGGCGATGCGGGCAATGCCAGCTTCGACGCCCGATCCGGTGTGCGACCCCGGATGCAACACGACGTGGGGGATGGCGTAGGCATGGGCGCGCTCGATTTCGTTCTGGTGCGCCGCCCGGCTCTTCTCCCAGAGGTCATCCCTGGGGCTGGCCAGGTTGATCAGATAGCTGGCGTGGCTGACAGCGTAGGCGATGCCCAGGGCAGGCATTTGCGCGCGCCAGCGGGCGACGTCGTCCTGGTTGATGGGAGGCCCAACCCATTGGCGGTTGTTTTTCGTGAAGACCTGGACGGCGTTGCTGTGCACCGACGCCGCTCGATCCAGCGCCTGGCTGACGCCGCCAGCAATCGACATGTGTGCGCCCAAAAGGAGAAGACCCATCGCGTTATGCTCACTTTCGTCTCGAAATTGCCTGCCAGTTGACGCGCTTGGCGCAGAGATGCAGAGTAGCACAGCGCAGTGCGGCAACGTTCACGACAGGGGCGAGGCGCGTGCACCTGTGTCCTCAATGCTCTCTGCGGCTTGCGCAGTTTAGCACAGACTACCCCGCGGGCTGGTATAATTTCCTGCATGTTGCTTGCAATGGACACTGCTTCTTACACCGCCTCGGTGGCGCTCTACGATCTCGATGCGGCGCGCCTGCTGGCTGAAATGACATGGGAAGGGCGTCGACGCCAGACGCAGGAACTGATGGTTGCGGTGCGTCAGTTGCTGACACTGGCGGGAGTGACGCCTGCGGCGCTCACGGCGCTGGCAGTGACGACCGGGCCGGGTAGTTTCACGGGGGTGCGCATCGCCATCAGCGCCGCCAAAGGCATCGGGTTAGGGCTGGATCAAGCGCCTGCTGCGATCGGCGTGCCGACATTGAGCGTGACGGCGGCGCCCTGGCTGGCGGTGGCGGCGGCGTGCCAGCCAGCGCCACTGCTATGTGCGCTGATGCAGGCCGGGCGTGGACGCTATCACTGGACGTTTTTTCCCGCCGCTGATCCCTTGTATCGACCCGACGGGGCCGCGCACGCGACTGGCGCCGCCGCCGAAGTGGTGACTGCGCTCCACACCCGCCCCCATGCCGCGATCTGGCTGGTGGGTGAGGTCGACGCGGCGCTGGCGGATGCTGTGCACGAGCTGCCGCAAGTCACGGTGATTCCACCCATACATGCGCTGCGCCGCGCGGGTGCGTTGGCGCAGCTTGGCGCAGCGTTGCTGGCCGCAGGGCGGGCCGCTACGCTGGAAACACTGCAACCGCTCTATCTTCGGGAGCCGTGACGATGGACGCGCCCCAGGTTCTGATCCAACCGATGAGCGTGCAGGATATTCCGATCATTGAGGCGCTGGAGGAGGCCTGTTTTCCAGAGCCATGGTCGGGGGAGATCTATCGCCACGAGTTGGCGCACAACCCGCTTAGCGCCTACTGGGTGGTGCGCCCGGCGCCGTGCCACGCCCAACCAGCCCCGCCCATCCTGGCGTATGGCGGATACTGGTTGACGCCGCCAGAAGCGCACATCGTCACGATCGCCACGCACCCGGACTGTCGCCGGCAAGGGCTGGGGCGCATGCTGATGGCGTGGATGATCGAACGTGCACGCGCAGGCGGCGCCACCGAGATCACGTTGGAAGTGCGCGCCAGCAATGAGGCTGCGCAAGCACTCTACGCGCACATGGGCTTCATCCCGGTGGGGCGGCGGAAAGGGTATTACCGCAACAACCACGAAGACGCGCTCCTGATGACGCTGTTTTTGTCCGCCCCCCTCGCCGAACCACCAGAAGCTCACGCCGTTGCGCGCGTCGCCTACGACGGAGACGACGCCTCCTCGTAGCTGCGGCTCGTAGCCGCAGTCCCGGCGCGCGGAAGCGATTCCTGGGAACAGTAATCTTCCCGGAAGCTCGATAGCTTCCGGGAAGATGCAACCAGTGCAGCAATTCAGCACTCAATAGCCAATCGTATCAAGCGCGGTCTCGAGTTCGTAGAGGATGGAGCGTTCCTCTGCGCTGATTGTCGTGCCACCGATGCCCAGAAAACCGCCCTCTTTGGTGGCGGAGGCGGCCTTACGCGCCAGTTGCAGCAGCCACTGCTTGAACGCTGGCGCCTCGGTGGGCGCCTTCTTGGCCACCAGCCGCACGGCCTGGAGGCAACCGGCGATCAAATAGGCGCGCGCCTCCGACTCGTTGGCGGGCAGATCGACCGGCAGGTCGATGCTGTCGCCTTCGCGCGCCAGCATGCGTTCGGTGACAGCGCGGATCAACACACTGTCGGCGCCGCTGTCCTGCGCCTCGGCGCTGTCGAAGACGGCGTACAGCTCGGCAAGCCAGCGCTGAGGGGTAGTCAGGTCGCCGACGAGCAAGCCCGCCAACATTGGCGCGCTGGTGAGCACTTCCCATTCTGCTGGAGTGAAGTTAAGCGAATTGGTCATGGCGTCATCGTGTTGTATGTATGACCGTCCAAATCCGTTGTATAGTCTGCAGCCCGCAACCTGGCGTGCATCCGGCCCGTCGCCTGCCCCCTGTTACTCACCGGGATGCGATATGCGGAAGACGACGCCCGCCACTGCGCCCGCCACCAATTGCGTGACAACGTAGATGCCCAGCCCCGTCCAGTCCAGCAGCCCCAACAGGGTGACGCCCGTGCCGACAGCCGGGTTGAAGACGCCGCCGGAGATGCTGCCGACAGCATAGGCGCCGGCCAGCACGGTGAAACCAATCGCCAGGCCGTAGAAGGAGTTGCCCTCGGTGCCTTTAGCCGTCGCCACATTGACCACAACGAAGGTCAATGCGAAGGTGAAGAGGAATTCCGCGATCACCACCCTGGTCATGTCCAACGGGAGCGGCTGTCCCGCCTTGATGCCCAGCAGCGACGACGCCAGCAGGGCCGCTGCCACACCGGCGACAATCTGTACGATCCAGTAGATGATCAGCTCACTGGCTGGCAGCTTGCCGCGCACGAAGACAGCCATCGACACGGCCGGGTTGTAGTGTCCACCCGAAATGTGACCGCCTGCAAAGATCATGACCATCAACACCGAGCCGATCGCCAGTGGGGCAAAGCCGGCAGGCGCCCAACCGCCTACGGCCGCAGCGGCCACTGTGAAGACCAGAAAGAAGGTGCCAATGAACTCAGTAATGTACTTCGGCATAAAGTATCTCCGTTGGTTTCGTCTGCTTGTCTGCGCTGTGAAAGCATGAGTTGTGAACAGGCAAATTCAGATCGTATTCAATCAGATAATGTCTGTATTGTCTAGAGGGGTGCGATCATTTTTTAGGGCGACCTCAAAGGCAAACGTTCAAGGGGCG
>Ga0272446_1000584_pt1 | contig 56380 bp, 49 predicted proteins | sample YNPCB0061_FD_194587 | JGI IMG/M metagenome (GOLD analysis project Ga0272446, IMG submission 194587) | Hot spring microbial mat communities from Yellowstone National Park, WY, United States - YNP-CB-006-1 | ecosystem: Environmental > Aquatic > Thermal springs > Hot (42-90C) > Sediment | place... | reverse complement strand
CTCGATCTGGCAATTCCGCTCTTTGAAAAAGTCTGTGAAGCGCGATTGAAGAAATTTGGACCGGACGATCGGCACACGCTCGACAGTTCGTTCTTGCTCGCGAAGGCGCTGCACAAGAAACGTGATTACCGCCGGGCCGCAGGGTTGGCGGAAATCGTCTACGAAGGACGTAAAGAATCGCTAGGCGAATCCGCTCCGGCCACGCTCGCCGCGTTGGGCGAATGGGCTTCGATTCTTCTTGACGCAGGCGACGCCCAGGTAGCCATCAAGCGTTACGAACAATTGCACAAGGCCCTCGGCGCTCGCAAACGAGATGATCCAGCGTTGCTGACGACGCTTCACAATCTTGGTGCTTCCTACCACAAACTCGGGCAACATGCGAAAGCCATTGAAGTTCTCGAACAAGCGTGGGCCGAACGCAAGGGCATGCTCGGTGCCGAGCATGTTGACACGCTCACAACCCAGTGCGCATTGGGAGCGGCTTATCGCGCGGGCAAGCAGCCAGCCAAATCAGTGGAATTGCTGGAACCCGCACGCGGCGCACTGCAGAAATCTCTCGGCGCGAACCACCCGGACACGCTCGTTGCGGCCAACAATCTCGCAGGCGCTTACCGCGACACCGGAAAATTTCCCGAGGCGATCGCCCTGTTTCGGGAGGTTCACCAAAAGCGAGCCGATCTCCTCGGCGCGGAACACGAGGACACGCTGACCACGCTCAACAACCTTGCCCTCGCTTACCAAGAAGCCGGCCGGTTGCCCGATGCCATCGCCGCGTTCGATGTCTGTCGCAAGGCTTATCTCAAAAACTTCCCCCGCGATCATCCGCAAGTCTTGATCGTCACCGTCAACCTCGCCGTGGCGCTCCACAAATCCGGCAAGCCGCGGGACGCAATGACTCTCCTGGAAGAGGCGGCTCCGCTGGTGGAGAAGCGGAAATTCCAGCCCTCGGCATCCGCTCCGGTCATCGTGTCGCTCATCCGCATTTACGATGAACAGGAACGCTATGCCGATGCGGAATCTTGGCGCGTCAAATGGCTCGGCCACTTGAAATCTACTCGCGGGGAGAAGTCACTCGAAGTCGTCATCGAATCATTCAATCTCGCGGAATGTCGCGGCAACCAAAAGAAGTGGGCCGAGGCGGAGGCCACTTACCGAGAAACCGCTGCATTGCTTGCCAAAGTCAAACCCGAACTCTGGAGCGCAAGCTTGATCCAAGCGAGAATCGGGGAGTCGCTCTACCGGCAAAAGAAATACGCCGAGGCTGAGCCTTTGCTGCTCAAGGGCTACGAAGGACTAAAAATGCAAGAGAAACAGGTTCCGCTTTCGCAGAAGCACCGCCTGCCCGAAGTTGCGGGACTACTGCGTGATCTTTACAAAGCGTGGGACAAACCCGACGCTGCCAAAAAGTGGATCGACGAACGGAACAAGTATCCGTTCATGATACCTTGAGCGAAGATCAGTCGTGCCGGTCCGCAAGAGGTCGGGCATGGCGTCCTCACTAGTTGAGTCGGACGCGGACGTGCGGGCTGCCCGGCCGCGAGTCCACCAACACCGTCTTGCCCAGCAGCTTGTTGGTCCCGCCACCGTTGTCACTGACAGCCCACTTGTCAGCGGTATTCCAGTACGCGAGTTGCCCGACACCCCAAGCACCAACATCCTCGACCGGGAAGTCGAACACGCCGGCGAAGGCCAGCGCCCCGAGCTTGCCGGCCTTGATGTCGAGCTTGGCGACGCCGACCAGTTCGCCCTGCACGACCACGTCCCCTAGAGGAACCCTCTTCGTAACAACTCTCGCGCGGGTTCGAACGCGAATCACCACGCCCTCGTCGGGTTCACAGCAAAGAGGGCCTGCCGGATTGCTCAAGCTGTCTCAAGTTCAGGTATCTCTTGGAGAACCATCTCTGCCGACGGTGGAGGTGGCGTATTTCATCACCAGCCTGAGCCGTGCGGCGGCGAAAGCGGCTCGGCTGGGGGAGTTGAGCTGGACGCACGGGTAGATCGAGAATCGGCTGCATCGGGTACGCGCTGTGACGTTGGGTGAGGACGCGTGCCGGGTGCGCAAGGGGAACAGCCCGCAGGTGCTGGCCGCCCTGCGGAACACGGTCAACTTTCTACTGGAAGGCGTGAAGGCTCCGAGCAAGGTGTCGGCCATGCAACGCTTCGCGGCCCACCCGCACGAAGCCATCCGCCTCGTCCTTACCTGAGTTCAATCACCGAATAGCCCTGGGGCAAGCCGCCGAGCGTTTCCATCGTGGCGCACACCAGTGGACTGATGACGGTGCCGGGCTGGGGTCCGGTCGTCATCGACCTCGCGAGCCTCGACGTCGGAGCCGAGCGTGTCCTGCATGGTCCAGCGGCCGGTGGTCGGGTCGAGGTAGCGGGCGCGGTTGGAGTACAGACCCGTCTCGGCGTCGAACTCGCGCGACGCGAACAGGATCGGGTTCACCAAGAGCGGGTTGAGTTGGGCCACGATGTTGCCGAAGGCGTCGTAAGCGATCTGGTCGAGGACCGCGCCGCTCTCGTCCAGCACCAGCCGTACCGAATTCAGGTGGTCGGTCAACAGCCAGTGGACAGTGGGGTAGAGAGTGTAGAAACGCGAAAACCTGGCGACGGACCTGGGGCCGCTTTCGCTAGACGTGTTTCGAGAACTTCAATAGAGCGATGTTTTTGAAATCTGCTTCGGGCAAAGGTCGTTTGGCCGGGCCTCTGGTAGCGATTGCACTTCGTTTTTGTATTCCTAAAGGGTTCTATTTACAAACATAGTAATTAGTTCCCTCTCCAATCAGAATAACTCGCAGGAAAACAGGATGACTATCTGGCGTAACCTCCTGTCGTTCCACCATCTCAGCCACTCCTAGCAAAAATTCTAAACAGTCAAGGAGAAGTTGCAACCTGCCATCGAGCATCAAATGAGCATCCCGCCAAATGATAGCAACTTTGTCTTTTGACTGTTCCATCAGCTTTTGCCAAAGCAGGTCAGATGCAGCATCCCATGACGTTAGCCTCTTGCTAGAATCGATAGAAAGTTCACATCCATGAGAAAGCTGTTCAAAAAAGGATTCTTTGTCGATGATGGAACTTGAATCCAGAAAGTAGCAGGCAAACCCAGCAGTATCAAGGTCCGCACGAAGAATGTCGCCCGACGTAGATGCAAGGCATACCACTCGAAATGTTCCAATGTCGTGTTTCGTTAGATGTTCCATCTGCGGACCACTCTAAGATGATTCATCAATTGATTGTGCCGCCATGAAAGAATGGAGGATTTCCAGATTGGCCGCAGTGGGTCGTCGTAATATACACATTTCCGTCTGATCCAACAACAAGACGATTGGCTCCCCATTTCGTGGTATCACCTGGGGACTTGGGCAAGTAATACTCAGTGTATGTGATGGGCTTACCTGCAGTGTCCACCTTGGGGAGATTGCCTTCGAGATTCTTATACGGAACACCCCATTTGCCGCTCCAGGAAGGCTTTAGTGCCAGCCTTGATGTGACCAATCGCAGTCTGAGCGTCTGTCAAAACGCCCGATAGCACTGGCGAAGTGCTAGGTGTCGGAATTGGATTCCCTGTTTTCGTTGAGATCGGTTCTTTTGATACTGTAGCGGCCGATTGTGAAGAATTCTGCCCATTTGGTGTACTCGATGGATCCGGCACCGTCATATGCCAAATGATCGGTATCGGCAGACCATGAGGCACGGGTATGGCTAGGACCCTGGGTGCGGCCAGGGCCACTTCTCCGCCACCTGCAAAGGCCAACACGGGACGCGGACCTTCGGGCAACGTTATGGTCTCCAGACGAAAACCACCTCCCCCCACTGCCCAACCAAAAATCAGCATCCCGGTGAATTGTCCCAAAGGCTCACAATTCCCATTGACCGCTTCTTGCATAGCATGAAACAGCGGACGAACTCCGAACGTAAAGAGGTCGAAGTAGGCGTTAGCCAACAGTTCGCCGATCGCCTCCCGACCGCCGTCCAGCGAGGCTCGATCGGCCGCCTGGGCGGTCATGGACAGATAGGTTGGAATGTACGGCCTGCCAGTGATTTCCATGTAAGCCAAGGCCCCAACGGAATGACCCAGGTCAAGGAACATGGCGGGCACTTCGACGATGCCTTTACCAACACCCCACAAGAAATCTCCAACCTGTCGACAGATCAAACCACTCGGGTCGGTGGCCAGCGTGGCCCGGTTGCCGACGTAGCAGTACAAATTCGCGTCGCCGGCGGAGAAGCCCATCGGGTCTTGGGTGGTCCAGCGGCCGGTGGTCGGATCGAGGTAGCGGGCACGGTGGTAGTACAAGCCGGTCTCGGCGTCGAACTGGCGCGACGCGAACAGGATGGGTAGCGAGCCGACGAGGCCAGTCGTCGGGTTCAGTTGCGCCAGGATGTTGCTGATCGGCTGCAGTGACTTGCTACATCCGGTTGCATGGATCGGCACCGATGAACCTATCTACCTCTGTTGCCGGTTCATCCGAGGCATCGTCGCAAGGGCCTGAAGTGCAGCAACCTGACGCTGTGTTGCACCCGGTTGCATTGTTTGGCGAAAGTGAATGCGCTGGGAATCGAACCCAGGACCTACGGATTAAAAGTCCGTTGCTCTACCGGCTGAGCTACGCATTCGTCACTGTCATCATAGTCGTTCCGACGAGCTTTTCAAGGGCAAGGCTTCGGTTTTTGTTCCGCAACCTTGCTCGGCCCTGCTCTCTCGTGCGTCTGCCTTTCTCTTTCTCGAACAGACACTCGCGGTGACGGTCCAGTTCGCTAAAATAATTTCGTTCGCTTTGGCTATTCTGTCGGGGAGCTTTCGTGCAACCAAACGTCGCAGCCACTTCGCTTTCCCTCACCGAGTGTCTAGCCCGCTTTCAACGTGAGGCTCAACAAGGGCGATTCTTCACCGGACGGTACCATCTGTCTTATTATGTCTGGGGACAAGGGCCACCGTTGGTGTTCATCCACGGAGCGGCCGACGTGAGCCGATCGTTCCTCATGACGATTGCTCATTTGCGAGATCATTTTCAATGTATTGCCTACGATCTGCCCGGGCATCGCGGGGATGGGGCGCGTCTGAGCCGTTATCGCCATGACCATTTGGTCGAGGATTTGCTGGCCCTGGTGAAGCATTTACAACTCTCTGAGGCGGTGGTACTTGGCTCCTCGTTTGGGTCGACGATTGCTCTACGCGCCTTGCGACAGGCTCCCCGGCAGTTCACGCATGGCATCCTCCAGGGCGGGTTGGTTTATCGGCCGCTTAAGCCCCTGGAATGGTGGCTGGCCTGGCTAGCGAGATGGCTACCCGGCCCGACGAGACGGCTACCGCGACGCGAAAAAATCTTACGGGCGGTGCATGGCGAACCGTTCCTCGGTCGAGATCCCGAATGGTGGCGGGCCTATGTCGATTGGACCGGAGCGGCTCGCATTGCCACTCTGGGACACCAGGGCCGATTGCTGCACCAAATCGACCTCCGCCAGGAACTCGGGCGTATCCAGCAACCCGTGCTGGTGATCGCCGGCGATCGGGATCATGTCGCCCCTCTCTCGCACGCGCAATTCATTCAACAGATGTTACCGGAAGCTCGCTTGCATATTCTCCACGGCTGTGGTCATGTGCCGGCTTATTCTCATCCCGAAGCATTTGCCGACGCCATACGAGATTTTCTCATGACGACAAAGCACGCAAAAGCCCCGACGCCTTCGTAAGGGTTTCCTGATACTCGGCCTCGGGGTCGGAATCGGCCACGATGCCCCCTCCCACGGGAAACTGCACCCACCCCCCTGCGGCCGTGAACGTGCGGATGAGGATGCTGGTATCCAAGTGTCCGGTGTGACTGATGTAGCCCAAGCTACCGCAGTAGGCTCCGCGAACGGTCGGCTCCAGTTCGGCAATGATCTGCATGGCACGAATTTTCGGGGCACCGGTGACCGATCCGCCAGGAAAGGTCGCTCGCAGCAGGTCGATCGGGCCGCACTCCGCACGCAGAGTACCCACCACCTCGGATACGAGATGATGCACCGTCGGGTAGCTTTCCAGTCGGCATAACGCTTCGACCTGCACGCTGCCAAAGCGACAGATGCGGCCCAAATCATTCCGCAGTAGATCGACGATCATAACATTTTCAGCGCGATCTTTGGGGGAATTTAGCAGTTCGCGGGCGATTTGCTCGTCCTCCGCGGGAGTTCGGCCGCGTGGACGCGTTCCCTTGATCGGTCGGGTTATGACCCTCTGCTCGCTCAGCAGCAAAAATCTTTCCGGCGAGGCACTGGCGATCACTTGCTCCCCTAAATCCAGGTAGCCGGCAAACGGAGCGGGGTTCACCTGTCGAAGCCGAGCGTACAGCTGAAGGGGATGTTCGTCCAAGGGGGCAAGCAAGCGCTGGGCCAAATTCACCTGAAAACAATCACCGGCATGAACATATTCAATCCCTACTTGAATCGTCTGCTTGAATCCTTCAGGAGTGAAGCTGCTGCCCACCCTCCCCGTCAGCGGATAATACCTCTCCGGTTTTATCAGCTGTTCCCGAAGATGCGGCCGGGGTGCAGGCACCGGCCGACGCAACCAAGCAAGCAGTTGTCGCAGCCGGGCCGCCGCACGGGCACGTCGGGAAGCGCCTGCTTCGGGCCGACCGGTGGACAACAACCAGGCGCGATGCTGTGCGTGATCCCAGGCCAACACCAAATCATACAGGCCGACCGCCAGAGAGGGGACTCGGAATTCATCCACACGGGCACGAGGCAACCGTTCCAGTTGCAAGCACCATTCGTAACCCCATAGGCCCGCCAAACCGCCCTGGAACGGCGGCAGCTCAGGTACAATCGATTGCGCTGACCCGAGTTGGGCTTGCAGTTCCTCCGGCGGCACATCGACCAACCAAGCGTAGGGATCAACTCCTACAAACGAGTAACGGCCCAGCGTCCCTTTTCGGGCACTGTCCAGAAACACCAGATGGGGCAAATCGGCCAATTGCAAGCAGGTCGTCCACGGGTCCGGGACAGGGAATAATTCCAGCACCAGTCCATCGTCCGGAGTGGATACCGCCTGAGTAAGCGACACATTCATGAAATTATGGTAGCACGAGAGGCCACGGAAAAAAATTCTTAGCCGCTGCGCGCAAGTTGGCTGAGAGAGCGCATTGAGGGGGTAACGAGAGTGCGATTTCTTCCAACGAAGGGGAGGAGATCGCTAGGGACGGAACTACTTGAAAATGGTCTCTATCAACGCGGTGGTCGTTTGCTTGAACGTACCACATGGCGGGATCTCGTTGTTTTGGCCTTCGTGTTGCAGCAGGCACCACTCTTCCCCATGGGGGCCAGGTCGGGCGGCGGTCGTCCGGCTGGCTCCTTTTTTTCCGGTATGGGTCTTACTTAGCATCACCAGCTTGGCCCAATCTCTCATCCTGCCCAAGGCAAACGCAACCAGCCGCGTTTCACCGATCGGACCGCCAGCCGCGACACCGCCACACCCAAGGCTCGCTCATCTCTACTGCTCGGGTCGCGGTCACAGGGACGAATGGCCCTTGGTACTTGAATCTCCACCCGACTGGGTATCTTCGTGATCTGAGCGGAGGCGGAAAATCGAATGACACCATCTCGCAAACGATGTCGCCGACTCGCCACAGTCCGACCTTCCACTATCAGCTGCAGTCCCTCTAGCACTGCCGGATCGATCGCTGCCAGCACCTCAAGCCTTACCTCAACCTCCCCTGGGCAAACGTACAACGGCAATCCTGCTTTCTGGGTCGTCCAGCGATACCAACCGTACGGTCCGTTCTCGCGTCGATGCCAGCCCCAACCCGACATCGGGCCGGCAGCCGTAAATTCCATCGCCTCGACTGGTTCGGGGAAGGATTCTTTTGGCAAACGTCGCAACTGTTCCTCAAATCGTGGCTTGGCTTCTCGCAACATCGCAGCATCCAAGGCTGTCCACTCCTCCAAAGTAGTGCGTGTACGGGAGTCAAGTTCCGAGGTAGCCAAACGTTTCGGCGTCCGATTGACATGAGGTGCAGCTTCTGGGGCAAACCAACCAAACAACCGACAGAAAGCAGCCACCGATTCATCCATACGCTCCGTCAGTCCGATGAAATCCAGCTCATCCAGAACCCGTCTAGCACGATCATAATCCGCCTGTGATTGCGTATCGTTGTACGGCGAGGAGCCAACAAACGGCCGTTCGGAACCGAGATAGTTCGTCTGCACGTTACCAAGAACCGCTCGCGCCTGGCGAGGCATCTGCGTAACAAACTCGTCTAAACTCCATCTCAAACATTCCAACAGTTCTGGTGGCAAGCCCTCGCGGATTAATTGATCTCGGCCAAGAGATTGCCAGTAATAAAAGACCGAGAGAGCGCGATCGACCGGGTCACGAAGGAACGTAAAAACAGTGGTCTGTGCGGGAAGGAAATCTCGAAATCGGTAGGAAACATGCCCATAGTAACAAGACAAAACAGGAATAGGACCATCCAACGAAAAAGCACGTTCGGGATGATGCTCCAGCCGACGAGCGGCTCCAGCGGGGAAACAATCCTCTAATAAGGCCTCAATCGACATTCCTCCAACTTTGGGGATATGGACATAAAAGAGAGGACTTTGCGGCCGAAATAAAGGGTTCACTAATGATCTCTCACCGATAAGACTCGCTGTACTCAATTGAACTCCTCCTCTACTCAATTTTTCTCCGGGATTCAATAAGGAAATAGCTCTTGACCCAGAGGGAATACAAATGATAGGAAGAGGCTCTTTGCTGGGAGATATAATATGCGAGCGTCGGTTACTCAGGAGATCATCGACCAACTGCACATCAGTGAACGCCGACGCATTCAGATTACGCGCTCCTGTAGGGATAGTGAACCGATCCCCAAAGTTCCCCTGGCGGGACTGGTGGGAGATTCGGACTTCGGTCCCTTCCCACTCATGCACGATGGCTCCCGCGTTCTGCTGGGGGCCTATCACGGCACTTGGATGAGTGCGATCATCCAAGCTTTGCAAGGACATCACGAGCCCCAAGAAGAATGGGCCTTTTACCAACTATTGCAACATATCCCACCCGGTTCCACGATGATGGAGTTAGGTGGATTCTGGGCCTACTATTCGCTGTGGTTCCATCGACAAATTCCCCAGGCCCTTAATTATGTGATTGAGCCTGACCCCAAGCATCTCGACATAGGAATCAAAAATTTTCAACTCAATGGTTGCAAGGCTACCTTTCTGAATTTTACCTGTGGTGAAAAGAGCAACCCTCAAGCTGGATTCCAAACAGAGAGTGGTGAGTATCTCAACCAATGTCCCTGTGTGTGTGTAGATGACTTGCTCGAACAACAGCATGTCAAACATGTAGCATTACTACACGCTGATATTCAGGGAGCCGAGCTTGCCATGCTTCGTGGAGCGAGAAACGCGATCCGAGCAGGGAAGATACGATTCATATTTCTCTCAACGCATCATGCTTCCATCTCCAACGATCCACACACACACCGATCTTGCTTGGACTTTGTCCATGGCCACAACGGACATTTGTTAGCTGAATTCCCTCCCGAACAAGGTTTCAGCGGGGATGGGTTGATCGTGGCCTCATTCGATCCGATGGATCGGGGTATTCAACCGTTTGAGATCTCACGCAATCTCGACCCTGAATTGGCGCTTTGGAAACCGATTGATCCACCGCCGGCTATAGTGCCGGTAGCAACTCAACGCCCCAATTTGGTTGTGAGGGGCATTCGCAAGATTTGGCGAATCATGAGAAAATTTCTCAGTCGAGCCGCATAATCATCGAATCTGATGGAGAGGAATACACGATGAATCCATTCGCATGGCTGAAGTCAAAAATGAAGAAGTTTATCACTGGGTCAACAAATATACGGCTGGACGGTATTCATCATCAATTGGAGATGCTCACAACACAGGTCCGTGAACTGCAATCCCTCCTCACATCACGCACCAATGTTCTTGGCCATAACATGTATCTTGATCCAAATGATAAAGTGGTCAGTCCTACACTGCTCCACAATGGTTGCTTCGAACCACTTGAGACAGAGCTAGTGATGCGTGTTGTGCGGCCTGGGGATGTTGTTCTCGATCTGGGTGCAAATATTGGCTATTACACTCTTCTATTCGCCCGACTGGTGGGTGAACGCGGCAAGGTCATCGCCTTTGAACCTGATCCAAACAACTTTAAACTCCTCCATAAAAACGTTTGTGCAAATGGCTACCAGAATGTTATTCTCTTGAACAAAGCAGTGGCGGACACTCAGGGAACCGTTCAATTATTTCTTTCTGAGGACAAGAAAGGCGACCATCGGCTTTACGATTCTGGCGACAATCGTTCTTCGATTTTCGTGGAAACCATCACAATTGACGAAGCCATTTCTAATGTTACCGATCGGGTTGATCTCATCAAAATGGACATCCAGGGTTCTGAGCCTTGGGCTCTCCGAGGGATGTGCCAAACTCTGGCAAACAATCCTGACGTGCAATTAATCTCCGAATTTTGGCCGATTTCTTTTGATCGCACAGGGCACAAAGCACTAGAATATCTCGACGAATTGCGCAGATTAGGTTTTGATTTATGGAACATCGATGAACACAACCGAACTGTCCAGCCAATCACAAACGAAGCGTTGATAAATGGCTATGGCCCCGGAAAACCCTTTGCATTTACGAATCTGTACTGTATTCGGGGGGGTCGGAATGTGCCTAAGACACGCGAAATTCTAGCTGAAATGTGTCATTTAGCAGCCGCCTAATCAAGGAGTAACTCATGCAACGAATGGTGAGCTACTCGATCAATTTAGAAGATGTCGTTTTAGCCAAGGTTTTCTCAGACTTTCCGACGGGTTTCTACGTAGATGTTGGTGCCAATTATCCAACGATTCATTCCAATACACGCCATTTTTATAACTTAGGTTGGCATGGTATTAATATTGAGCCAGGTAACATCTTTACTCGCTTAGCTACAGAACGGACCAGAGACTTTAATTTTGCTGTGGCTGTTTCTGATGTGGTCGGAGAGTTGACCTATCACGAATACCCTGCTGCCCATGGTTATTCTGGTTTGGAGGAACGTTTGCCCCTAGCATCCCCAGAGTTGCTCTCAGGCAAGACAACGCGGATTGTTCCCGTTCGACGTTTGCGAGACATTTTTGCAGAAGTGGATCCTCCCACGATTGACTTTATGACCATCGATGTGGAAGGTCATGAACGTCGGGTCCTACTTGGAAATGATTGGTCGCGTTGGCGACCTCGAGTCGTCTTTCTTGAGGCCGTCATTCAAGGTACAGGTGAACCCTGTCATCATCTCTGGAAGGATATTTTGCTGAGTGCCGACTACTGCTTTGCGTATGATGATGGTCTAAATCGTTTTATGTTCGATGTGAAGATGAATGCCTAGTCAAAAGATTTCGACCGCCATGTGTATTTGATCAATACATCCCGTACAGTGAGCTGCTTCTAAAAGAGGAATTGCAACGAGTTCAATTTGAGCATCAGATTGTATGTCAAAAACTTTCTTCGATCTATCGAGGTGTCGGAGCAAATACCTTGTCGATCGGGCTTTGTGTAGCGCGATTTCTTCAATCAACTATTAACTGGAGCAGGCAACTTCTTCCCTATCGTAAGGCAGCCTAAATGAGAAATAATCCTATAACTTTGACGCACACTGCGGATTATGATGTTACTCGGCAACGAATAAACGATCGACTGGATTGGACTGCACTTCACGGATCAAAATCTCGCACGGAATTCGTTCCGCCTTGGCATGTATGGCTCAAGCAGCGTCTCAAAACAACTCTCTTGCGAATACCTATTGTTCGTGGTTGGCTTATCCATCTCTACCTCGCATACCTTTCGATGCTTCGGAAAACATGGCGGAGAGTTGGATGATGAATCTCTTAGTGGCTACCTGCTATACCCCTTTCCGTGAGGATCGCAATGCTCGGATTGCGCATGAATTAAATTCGGAACTGATTCGTCGTGGGCATCGAAGTGATGTCATTCTACTCCCCTGGAACCATCACACCGATTTAGCTTCACAATCTCTGGCTCTCCGTCTTCTTGATTTAACAGAGTCCGCTGGTAATGTTGTTGATCGCCTCATTACTTTAGGTGAACCTGCGATTGCATTACATCATCCGTTTAAGATTTCTTGGTCGATCAACAACACCCGATCCCACGAAAATCCGTTTTTTGGGACAGCTCGTAAATCCTTTTACGCTTCTTTGACAGATGCCAAACGTTTTTATTCCGGTAAGCCTCTATATCCTCCTCTAGCGAACACTGCAGGACTAGAGCCGGGTCCATTGGGAGGATTCTACTTGTGGGTTGGGACTTTAGCTCCTTCGGGACGAGCCACACACGCCTTAGAAGCGATGCGTTTTGTACACCCTTCGGTAAAATTGACTTTAATCATTAACGATTTGTCTATCACTCCTGATAGCTCCACTGCTTTAGAGGGTCTTCGACAACGAGCTAGGGAATGGGATTTAACGGATCGTGTTGAGTTTGTTCTTGATTCATCACGTTCAACACGTCGTGAATTCATTCGGAATTGCCAAGGTTTACTTGCTCTACATTATGATCAACCCGCACCAGAGGATGCTTTGATTGAGGCTTTGTATGCCCATCGCCCTATTTTGACGTTTGATGATACTGGAGCACCAGCAGGATTGATTGAGAATGGGTATAACGGTGTGAAGCACCCACCCGACCCACGCATGTTAGCTTGGGATATGAACCGCTTAGCTACCGATCACAACTTAAATCAACAATTTGGCAAAGGAGCCTTTGCTACGTTAGCGCAACACAACATCTCTTGGTCCAAGGTTGCGGAGCAGCTCCTCTCATGAAGATTGCAATTATCAATGTCCAGGCACCCTTTCTACGCGGAGGTGCTGAGGTTCTCGCGGACAGCCTTTATGCGAAATTGGTTGATTGTGGACATGAGGTTGAGCAAATTAATGTGCCTTTCAAATGGTACCCTGAATCGTCTCTGCTCGATGGCATCATGGCGTGTCGTTTGATGAGACTGGATGCTGGCGAACCAGACCTAGTGATTGCTTTAAAATTTCCTGCGTATCTTGCATCGCATCCGAATAAGAAAGTTTGGTTGCTACATCAGTTTCGTCAGGCTTACGATCTTTGGGGGACACCCTTAGGCCAACTTTCCAATCATGCCGAGGGGAGAACGATTCGAGATCTTATAACTCACTTGGACAAAAATCATCTCGGTTCAGCGAAGGCAATCTACACCATTTCTCGCAATGTTGCTAACCGACTGCGACAGTTTAACTCCCTTGAAGCAGATGGGGTTCTCTATCCCCCTTTGATGAATCCTGAACTTTATTATTCTGCTCCTCCATTGGATTATTTTTATTACCCAAGTCGTCTCAATGTTTCTAAACGGCAACATATAGCGATTGAAGCGATGCGTTTTGTTCGCTCGCCCTTTCGTTTGCTTATTGCGGGGAATTCGGATGATCCTGTATACGAGAATCGACTACGGCACCTCATCCATCACTGGGGACTACAGCACAAAGTGAAACTCCTTGGCCGCGTTAGTGAAAAAGATAAAGCACGGCAAATAGCGGAAGCAGTCGGAGTTTTGTTCCTTCCTTTTGATGAAGACTATGGTTACGTTACCGTGGAGGCGTTTCAATCTTCTAAACCTGTCATCACCTTTAACGATGGTGGCGGCACAATTGAGTTAGTGGAAGATAGACGAAATGGTCGGATTGTAGAACCAGACGCTAAGGCACTAGCTGAAGTGATGGAGTGGATGTGGACTCATCGAGAAAAGAATCAAGAAATGCGACATGAAGCACGGGCTACGATCTCACGACTTGGAATTGATTGGCCTCATGTATTGGAGAGGCTAGTCTCATGAAGATTGCCTGGTTTACGCCGTTCTGTGTTGAGAGTGCCATTGGCCGCTACAGTGCTGTTATTCTTGATGAACTCGTTAAAAAGCACGAAATTACGGTTTTTGCCACTGGATTCAAACGAGGCCATATGCTTCGGCCGCACTTGAAGACTCTAAGCATCGACGGTAAAGGAGCAAACCACTTTATTGCATCTCAAGCATCCCAGCACGATATCGCCGTTTACAACCTTGGAAATTTCACCCCCTATCATGGTGATATCCATCAGGCGATGCAACAGTTCCCTGGAGTGGCGATTGTCCACGATGTGGCAAATTATGGGCTGTTCTGGGGGCTGACGATGAACGGAACCATGCAGGGAAACAAAGCATGGTTGCGTGAGTTGGAGTATTCGCATGGTCCTGAAGCAAGGTTGTGGGGGGAACGGCTGATAAAAGGTTTTACGAGCCTGGGTCGGGGTCAGGAGGATGTCCTCCGCTATACTTTCCTGCGCAGTTGTGTACGCAGAGCCGTTGGTGTGGTTGCGCATGGAGAATGGGCAAAGCGGGCGATACAAGCCGTAACCGCTGCACCAGTGGTTCATATAGACTTTCCACGTTTCTTAGGACCAGCCGAAGGTTCATTAGTGGATTGGGCGGGATCGCAAAAAACCTCAGATACGGTTCATCTGCTCACCTTTGGGGCAGTGAATCCCAACAAGGCAGTCGATTTGGTCATTGAAGTCATTGCCAGTAGTCCAAAATTGCGCGAAAGAGTCCAGTTTACAATTGCCGGTAGTATGGCCCATCAAATGTATGTGGCCGATTTAAAACGACTTATCCAACAACATCAGCTAAACTCGGTGGTAAAGCTGGTGGATCGACCTTCGAATGAGGTGTTGGAAAAACTTGTGAAGCAAGCGGACATCGTGATCAATCTGCGCTATCCGCACTTGGGTGAATGTTCGGGTAGTCTACAAGAAGCATTGTTCCATGCGAAGCCGGTCGTCGTTTGGGGACATGGATATTATGATGAATTTCCAGCTGATGTGGTTGTAAAGGTTCGGTCGCTGGGCGAGTTACAGCGGGCGTTAGAAAGGCTCGTGGAGGATCCCTGCGAGCGAGCAGCACGGGCTCGCCGCGGCTATGAACACGCGCGGAAGCGATTTCAGACACCCGTGTATTGTCAGGCTCTCGAAGCGTTTTTAGAGCAATGTGCTGCATTGCGTGTTATCGCCTCCTGGACAGACCGTATCAGCGATCGCATCGCGGAGTTTGGACCTGGACCTCACCAAGAACAAATGGTTGCTCGGATCGCTGAGGAATTGAGCCAACTTCATTCTATGACAATCTCCAATCAAGCTGCTGCTTGATAAAGCTCACGAAGCCGCTGGAGTTGTCCGTGTCTCCGCTTGCCTTAGAGACGTGTTTGCGTCACACTGAAAGGTTGGAAGGAGATGCGGTGATGAACGAGAATTACTGGCTGCAGTGCAACGAACCTACGCCAATGATTCGTTACTTGCATTCCAGCCGCCCCTATGATGAACGAAAGTTACGTCTGCTGGCTTGCGCGGTTTGTCGGCAAGTGTGGGAACTGCTCGATGATCTTCGCAGTCGTCGAGCGGTCGAAATCGCTGAACGCTTTGCGGATGGTCGAGCCAGCCTGAAGGAGTTGGCCCGCGCACGCGGAGATGCCTTATTGGCTGTGGGTCGAGGGGCACGCTCGGTGGCCTGGGCAGCCTACTGGGCAGCGAACACTAAAGCTAGCGGTCCGTTGTGGCACGCCTTCGCAGCGGCAGTCGGAGCCACGGCCCGTCAGGCGGTTGGTGAGAGCCACAGCGGTTCGGCCCAAGTTTGGGATGAGAGCCAGGCCGAGGGCAATCGCGAACAGGCCGATCTGATTCGTGAAGTGATCGGCAATCCGTTTCGCCCTGCGGTGCCTCGCCCAGAATGGCTGAGATGGAATCATGGGGTGATTCCTGCGATGGCCCGTAGCATTTATGTTGAACGAGCCTGGGAACAAATGCACATATTAGGTGATGCCCTCGAAGAAGCGGGCTGTACCGAGACGCTCTGGCTCGACCATTGCCGCTCCGGAAAAAAGCATGTTCGCGGTTGCTGGCTACTCGACGCCCTAGGGGGGGCACCTGAAGGCACGATGACCGTTGCCGCTGGGGATTGCTCCTTGTAGGGTGTGGGAAACGCCGCGTCGCTGGCCGAGGGCTTTAAACAACTCTCCCACGTTGCGTTTCTCTCCAAGGAGTTTCCGATGTTTGCTGTGCTGTTGCTATGTGTGGCGGCGGAACCCAATCCCGTCCTTCCCGAAGGAGCCAAGCTGGAAAAGCTTTACAGCCGCACTCGCCCAGTCAAAGGAGGACTGACCGAAGGACCGGCGGTGGCCCCGGATGGCTCGATCTACTTCACCGACATTACCCAGGGCAAGGAACCCAGCGAAATCCTGCGTTACGACCCCAAGAGTGGCAAAACGGAAGTTTTCATCGCGGATGCCCGCAAAGCCAACGGCCTGATGTTCGACCCGCAAGGCCGGTTGGTTGCTTGTGAAGGGGCCGACCACGGGGGCCGAGCGGTGGTTCGGTACGACCTGAAGACCAAGAAACGTACTGTGATCACAGACAATTATAAAGGAAAAAGATATAACGCTCCCAATGATTTGGTGATTGATGCCAAAGGTCGCATCTTTTTCAGTGATCCACGGTACGGCGGAGCGGAGCCGCGGGAACTAGAGCATCGCGCCGTTTATCGCATCGACCCCGATGGCAGCGTCACGCAGATCACTACCGCCACCGAGAAGCCCAATGGCATCATTCTCAGCCCCGATGGGAAAACGCTTTATGTGGCCGACCACAACAACGGCAGCGACGGGATCGTGCCGGGGGAAAAATCCGCACCGGGAGCGATGAAGATTTTAGCGTTCGACCTAGATGAGAAGGGAAACGTCGGCGAGCCGCGTGTGTTGTATGACTTTGGCAAAGGCCCAGGGTGCGACGGGATGACCATAGATGTGAAAGGAAATTTATACCTCACGTCGCGTGATCCGAAACGGCCCGGGGTGCTGGTCCTTGATGCCCAGGGCAAAGAAATTGCTTTTCTGGCCACCGGCGCGCTGAACCAAGACCCCACCAAGCCGGTCGTCGGCCTGCCCAGCAATGTCGTGTTCGGCATCGGCGAGGACAGCAAGACGTTGTATATCACCGTGGATGTCTCGCTGTATCGGGTGAAATTGAAAATCGATGGGTATCACTCGACGGGAATAGGAGCCAGCAAGAAATGAGTTGGAAACTGGCCGGCGTGCAGATGGACGTGACTCTGGGGGATGTCGAGGGCAACCTGCGACGCATCCGCCAATCCTGCGACCAGGCCGCCCAGGCAGGCGCTCGTTTGGTCCTGTTTCCTGAGTGTGCCACTAGCGGCTATTGCTTTGGCAGTGCGGCTGAAGCGTTGCCTTATGCCCTGACGGCCGACGCTCCGCAGTGGCAAGAGGTGGCGCATCCGAAAGTGCATAGCGTGATTGGGTTTTTAGAACGCGAGGGAGAGCGGTTGTACAACGCGGCCGCGCTGGTCGGCCCGTCCGGGGTAGAGGCAGTCTATCGCAAAGTGCATCTGCCGCACATCGGCGTGGATCGCTTTGTTAGCCCGGGCGATCGGCCATTTGCCGTCCAAGAGGTAGACGGGGTGCGTATCGGCATGCACATCTGTTACGATGGCAGCTTTCCCGAAGCGGCACGCGTGCTCACTCTTCTAGGGGCAGACCTGCTTTTATTGCCAACCAACTGGCCGATGTCGGCGAAGATGGTGGTGCCGCTCTGTCTGGCCCGTGCCGTCGAGAATCATGTCTATTATGCTGCCATCAACCGCATCGGCAGCGAGCGAGGCTACACGTTCATCGGGCAAAGTCAGATTCTCGCCCCTGGAGGAGAGATACTCGCGCAAGCCGATGGCACAACGGAAACGATTTTATACGCGACGATTGATCCAGAGCAAGCACGCAACAAGAAACTCGTGCGTATCGCGGGGGAACATCACATCGACCGCTTAGCGGATCGACGCCCCCAATGGTACGGGCTGATCAGCGAATCAGCCAAGCATCGACCCAATTGACAATGCCACGCACCGGACCACGGCCGGCGGCTTCGACACGCAGGGTTAGGGATTTGGCCCCCTTCAGCTCGCAAGTGATTCGGATCGGCTCGCCGAGTAAGTCGCGCGGCGTGAGGGGAACGGGCTTATCCTCGACAAGTAAGACAACTTTGGCTCGGCCTGTGGCCCCTTCCAAATCATCGAGGCCTACCAATGCCTCGAAGCGTTGATACTTTCCTTCCAATGGTAAGGTCACCTCGCCGCCCACGGCCATACTTAGCCCGCGTTCCCAGGTATGGCCATTCAGGCGTAGATCCCGGCCGCGGGGAGTAGCATCGACCCCCAGGGGCATCTGTTCATCCAGAAACGAGGCATAACGATAACGGCGGCCGGGTAGTATGCTGAGCGGTAGGGCAAGCGTCTGCTCGGCTGTGGGCAAACGTTCCAAACGAGCCAGCCGCTCCAGGCCGACCCGCAACGTCGCGCCGAAGCTGGTCTTGGCCACCAGTTCCGCTCCCTCACACTTTGCCGAGCAAAGCGTGAAACGCCCGCCAGGCGAACGGCTACTGGGTAAGACGATGGCTCGGAGAAATGGCCCTCCGGGCGGAGGACGCAGGCCATCGACACTCAGCACAATCGCCGAAAGAGTGGACCAAGCGATCGAGAGGGTTTTGCGATCACGCTCGACGCTCACGGTCTCCCCCAAGGCTTCCAACGTCCCTTCGATCAGGTCGCCGTTTCGCAGCCTTAGTTGATCACGCGTCGGACGTAACGACAACCAAGCACGGCGCGTGCGCTCGGCTAGCGCTTCCCCCTCTAGACTGGTTCGCCACAGCATTTTGACCGCTGAGAGCGGAATAGCGACCAGGGCCTCGCCGAGATCGGGATGGCGAATCAGCAGATCATCCCCTTTGAGGCGTACTTCGAGAAAAGGGATGCGTGCCCCATCCGCGAGAATCAGATGCGCGCCGCGTGGCAACTCCGGCAGCTTTGCTCGGTCGCGATGCAGCCAGAGCCAATCGTCCGCGGCGATTTTGCGTCGCACCTTGCCACCCAGTTCGAGATTCCCCTGAGCATCCAACGTGACCAATGGGCCGCTCACCTCTTTCCCACGCACCGTGCGCAGGTGAAACGTCGGGTCATCGGCCAGCAGTAGAAACAACAAGCTGAGCATCAAGGAGTGTGTGGGGTTCCAGAGCCAAGGCAACCATTCCACGGGTCGCTCGCGAGCCGACGAGACGACCATCTAGATAGTTTAGGCCAAGGGAGAAAAATTTCAGCGCCACAGGCTCAGAACGACGCCCAGGGCAGCCCCGAAAAGCGACAGGCCGATCAGCAGCAGCACTTGCATCGAAGAGTTCGCTTCGCCCTGGGGGGCGTGATCTGGAGCTACCACGGGAATCGCCTTCGGCACGGGGCGCGGTTGTTGGGTATGGGTCGGTGCTAATCCCAAACTACGGGGCGTGGCCATTTCGGCAGGAGTTGGCTCGCGTTCCTGGGTCATCAGGACGCGACCTTGATCGGAGGGTCGCGTAGGCAGCGAACGGGCCACGGTTTGTCGGGCCGACACCGTTCGCGTCGGGGCCGGCGTACCGGCCTGGAGAGCCGCCGGACACAAACGCGGCATCTCGGCCTCGGGGGGCGGCTCGATCGGAGCCTCGATCAGATCCGCCAGGGCGTCCGCCACTTCACCGGGCGTCTGAAAACGATCATCGGGATCTTTGGCCATCATTTTGCGCAGGATCAACGCCAGCGAAGCGGGCACTTCAGGGCGGAGTTGTTCGACAGGCACTGGCTCGCGCACTTGATGCCAAATCAGCTTTTGAGCCACTTTGCCCTCGGGGAAGGGCGGCTGCCCGGTCAGGCAATAGTACAGGGTGCAGCCCAGCGAGTAGATGTCGGCGCGGATGTCCACCTCATGACTGTTCAGCGCTTGTTCGGGGGCGACATAATCCGCGGTTCCTAACACATGCTTATCGTCATATTTGACGGTGAGCATGTCGGTGTGATCGTTGAAAAAACGCGCCAAACCCAGATCCAGCACTCGAATCGTGCCGTTTCGCTCCAGCATGATGTTGGCCGGTTTGATGTCGCGATGAATCAGTCCCGAGGCGTGAGCATGAGCCAGGCCGATGGCCGCCTGACGGATGTACTCGATTGCGCGAGGGATACTGAAGGGGCCAAACTTCGTGACGATGGCCTGCAGGCTGGAACCATCGACGTAATCCATGACCAGAAAATGCAGACCGCCCTCTTGGTCGATGTCATGAGCTTTGACTAGGTTGGGATGATCCAGCACGCCCGCGGCTCGGGCCTCGCGATAAAATCGCCCCAGGGCCGCGGGATTGTTCGATTGACTGGTCGGTAGAACCTTCACAGCGACCTTGCGGCCGACCATGGCATGTTCACACAGATAGACCGTGCCCATGCCGCCAGAGCCGATGCGTTCCAGGACGCGATATTTGCCCAGAGTAAAGCCGCGCCATTTGCCCTGTAGGAGTTGGTCGCCCTGGAATTGAGTAATCAGTCCGCCGTGAATCAGGGCTTTGACCAGATCACGCGGCTGCATGAAGCGTGAGGGGAACTCCTGAAGAAAGGCCTCCAACCGGGCGGCGGGCACCAGTTCGCTCTTCCGGAGTAAATCGAGCAATTCCTCGGTGGTGGTTGGAGCCGGCATGAGTCAACCCTTCCCCTGGTCTCACGGTGCCACGTAAGACGTGTTCCATTCTCATGGATGCCCCCGGAGCGGGAAGGGGTCTTGCTACTGTCACACGCCATCTCGTTCGGACAAAGGGGGGAACGAGACAGACTAAGCGCTTAAAATTTAGTTCGCGATTGACAGAGTGTCAAATCGAAGATTACTCGACTTTCCACGGTTGCGGTTTATTCAGTCGTACAGGCAACATCGGCCCCTTCTCCTCGGGCAACGGACCGGGCGTCGGCGGGGGTAAGGTTGGTGTGGCAGAATCGAGCGGCACCGGCTGCATCGGCGGGGGCGTGGGCGTTTCTCGAGGCAATGGCAGGCTCGGCCCTGCGGGAGTGGACGGTAGCGGTGATACGGTTGGTGGCTCGCTCGGCGGAGTTGTCCTCGGCGGAGACCACAACGGCCGATTCGCCTCGGGCACGACCCGCACGCGGAGGTCCTTTTCCGCTTCAAAGATGCGTCCATCCAAAAGGGTAAAACGCACCACGACACGCAGTTTCTCTTGACGGGGCAAACAGCCTTGCGGGAAGAGCAACTCCAGGCGATAGCCGGTGTTGAACAGCCCCTGCACCCATTTGCCGCGAAGGTCGGCCACGGAGAGACGCCATTGCGCGAGGGGGGTTTTGATCCCCTCGGGAGAAATTTCCAGAGCCTCAATGAGCGCTTCCCCTGGAACTTTGAGAGCCTGATCTTCCCGGTCGCGTACCTCAATCAGCACTTCGAGACCATCGTCACCGCCCAAGGCCGCATTAGGACGTCCCGCGGTGAGGCCGCCTAAGCGGACGGACTGTACGGGATAAGGCGGGGTGGGACGCTCGACGAAACCAAGCGGACCGGGTTGGCCACGCAGCGCTTGCAGTTCGCGGAGCAGGTCAAAGTTGAGTTTTTCAGAGCGTTCCAGCTCCGATTTCAAGGTGCGAACGTCTTGTTCGCGTGCGGATAATTGCGACTCAACGATGTCTTTACGCAAGGAGCGGCAGCCGAACACGCCGGCGACGAGGGCCAAGCCCAGGAGTAATGCCAGCCGGCGCATAGGTGCAAATCCTTCGCAGGGTCCAAGACGGATCAGGAACGAGGCGGCATTCGCTCAAGAATGTTATCGACCAGGCCATATTCCTTGGCTTGGGTTGCGGTCATGAAATTGTCGCGGTCGGTGTCTTTTTGGATGCGTTCCAACGGTTGACCGGTTAATTCCGAGAGGATCTTGTTCATCGTGTGCTTGGTGCGTAGCAAATGTTCGGTCTGAATCTTGATGTCGGTCGCTTGTCCGCCGATCCCCCCGAGTACCTGATGAATCATCACCTCGCCATGCGGCAAGATGTTGCGTTTGCCCTTGGTGCCAGCGGCTAGCAAGGTCGCGCCCATGCTGGCGCAGATGCCGATGCAATACGTCGCGACATCACAATGAATGTAACGCATAACATCATAAACGCTCATGCCAGCAGTCACACTTCCACCGGGGGAATTGATGTACAAGTGAATGTCAGCATTGGGATCTTCGGCATTGAGGTGGAGCAGTTGTGCCACGACGAGGTTGGCGCTTTGCGTGTTGACTTCGCCGAGCATGAAGATGATACGATCTTTCATGAGTCGGCTGTAAATATCGATAACGCGATCTTCGCGTCCACTGGCATCGATGACATAAGGAACCGGGGGAGGTGGCATGAGATGCCTCCACTGATAGATCATTAAAGGGTTAATTTAACCGTTACATTGTTTTGTTGGATACGAGCTTCACCAACACGTCATCGACCAAGCCATATTCCTTCGCCTCGGTCGCCGTGAAATAGCGGTTCCGCTCGGTCTCCTGTTCGATGGTTTCCAGGCTTTTGCCGGTGTGCTTGGCGAGGATTTCGTTGAGGCGTTGTTTCTCGCGGAGAATCTCCTTCATCTCGATCTCGACGTCCGAGGCCTGGCCTTGCATGCCGCCCATCCAGGGTTGATGGATCATCACCTTGGCATGCGGCAAGATATAGCGTTTGCCCGGGCTACCCGAAGCGAGCAGGATGGCCGCACCGCTTGCCGCCAAGCCCATGCAATAGGTCACGACCGGGCACTCCAGAAACTGCATCGTGTCGTAGATCGCTAGCGTGCTGGTCACGCTCCCGCCGGGCGAGTTGATGTAAAAGTGTATCTCCTGACTGCGATTCTCATATTGCAGATACAACATCTGCTGAATGACGGCCGTGGCTGTCAGATCGTTGATCTCGTTGCCTAGGTAATTGCTCCCGCCCATCCCGAAAAAGATGATGCGGTTGTCCAGAAGAATGTCGCCGGTACCATACTGCCGTTGCCGACTGTAGTCGCGGTAGCGGGAAGCACGCAAGACACCGGCCAGGGGGTGAATCACATCAGACATAGGAGAACTCCTTTGCGGGCAAAACAGCGCCAAAGACCCCGCCGTCCCCCGGCAGGACAACTCCGTGGAACGACCGCGAAAAACTCACGGGGCAGTGCTAGAGTCGCTTGGGGCAGGCGTATCGCTCATCTCGCCCGGCACCGCTTGCGCCTCGACCGTAGCCATGCTCTCGTCACTTTCTTGGCTTTCGAGTGGCACCTCTTCATATTCGGCGGAGTCCAAGATCAGGTCAAGTGCCTTGCGCTCGATCATCTCGGCTGCCAGGGCATCGAGCATGTCTTCTTTCTCGATGCGGGCACGCACCTTACGCGGCGATTCGCCCGTCTGTTCCGCTAGACGCTCGATCTCCTCGTTGATGTCGTCGTCGTTGACCTCGATCTTCTCCAGCTCGGCAATTTTTTGCAGCACGAAGTGTTCTTTCAACGCCATGGCCGTGCTGCTGAGGATGTCCTGTTGCATGAGGCGAATCTGTTGTTCGATCTGCTCTTCGGGCAGGCCATCGGCACGCATTTCCATCACGCGTCGACCGATCGCTTTGCGAGCCTGACGCATGAGCAAATCTTGAGGCAATTCCCAGGTGGCCGCCGCGTTGATTTGGTTGAGTACTTGCATGCGGGCGGCGCGGCGTTGCGTGTGTTCCAGATTGCGTTGCAACAACACCCGGATCAGTTCGTCCAGTTGGCCCAGGTTGCTGACTCCCAAGTTACTGGCCTGGGTTTGGAAAAATTCCTCGTTGAGTTCGGGCAACCGCACCGTTTTGACATCTTTGATCTCGAAATACCCCACGACCCGCTTGCCGGCCAACCCCCCGGCAGCCTGGCTTGACAGGTCGATATCCACGGCGCGGGTCTCGCCAGCCTTGGCCCCCTTGAGTTGCTCGGCAAACTTGCGTGCCATGCCATCTTTGAAGGCCAGCTTGCGCTCCACGCGGAAGGTCGATTCTGTGATCTTGCCGATCTCTTTGTCGCCGTCCTTGATGCTCACATCCCCGATGACCAGATCGCCGATTTCCACTTCGCCCTCCTTGGGAACAATCTGGCCGTAGGGCGACAGGATGCGCCGGCGCATCTCGGCGATGTCGTCCTCGGTGATTTGCTTGACGGGGCGTTTGAGTTTCAAGCCGCGATACGCTGGGAGTTCAAACTCGGGGCGAACCTCAACTTCAAACTCGTACACCAAAGGCCCCTGCTCGGGGATGCTGATCTTGTCCAGTTCCAGGTTCGGCGGGGCCAGCGGCGCGACGTCATGATCCTTGCCCAGTTGCTCGAGACTCGCCAACAATACCTCGCCCTTGACCTGCTCGGCCACTTCGTTGCGGAAGCGTTTCTCGATCAGGCGACGAGGGGCCTTGCCGGGGCGGAAGCCGGTCACCGAGGCCTCCATCACTAGCTTGCTGAAATGCTCCCCCATGCGGGCTTCGATGTCTCGGCGATCAATACTTACCTTGATGTGTTTGCGGCAGGGGCCGACATCTTTGATTTCGACCGTCTGGCGGAGTTTGCCCCCGCTCGCCTCGATCCCATCCTTCTCGGCGGGAGGCGTCAAAACAGCCGTGTCACTCGAGGTCGATTCGTGCCCTTCCTGGCGAGGATCATCGCTCATCGCTGGTCACCTTCTGTTGCTAACTTCGGGAAGGCAATAGCTCTTCCCCCCCCACCACGCCGGCGGGTTGTTGCTCAAACCATCGAATGGCTTTATTCTAGAGTCTCTCGCTCGATTGAAAAGGCCGACCTTGCCTGTTATTGGAACCTTGGCTCCAGGGACCAGGAAAACCCCCGAAAGACAAAACGAAAAAAATCCTCTTGCTTCGGACAACCCGCTTATTGTACAAGCTAATCATCATGCCACCGGGCATGAGAAGGATCTCGACCCCTTTTTCCGTCCAAAGGTGTTGTCTCCGGTAGGAAGCCGGGCTTCGGTGTCAGATCACGAGCTGTTTCGCCCTGCCAGCAAGAAGCAACCGGGCAGGACGAAGAGAAAATCGCGGTGGGCGATTTTCTTCGGTGAGTGGCACCCAGCTTCCCCAAAATTCCTACTGAAGGATTCCTTCTTATGCAGCTATTTTCTACCCGTGCCAACGACAAAATCCATCTCCTCGAAATCGAAGCGACCATCGAAATTCTCGCTATTCAGGGGGGAACGGCCCGGCTAGGTGTTTCCGCTCCCGACACCGTCCGCGTCGTTCGCGAAACCCCGACGAATCGGCAAACCTGGGCTCCCGAGGTCGGCGAAGAGCCAACCTCTCTGGCCGATGTTCGCCGCATGCTTGAGAAACGCTTAGAAATTGCCCGTGAAGGTCTCAACGAGATGCGTTTGCTCTTGCAAGCCGGCGACACGCAAGCGGCTCAACAGATTCTGGAGAAAGTGGACGAAGATCTGTATCTGTTGCGTCGTCGCGTGCGGCGGGAACTGGAGCAGGCCGCAAACCTCAGCGTCGGCGTGTAAGTCTCTCGACCTCGTGGGAGGAATTCAAGGGCGACCCCTGCGTCGCCCTTTTGCCTTGCTGCTCTGCCATTGCTTCCTCGACCTCCCTTTGGCATCATCTCGTTGAGCATCAAGCATCATCTGACGACATCGGCTCCCTAGATGTCCGAAAAAAGTGAGGCGGCTGCATGGTTTCATGGCTTGGCCGAACGGTGTGGTTGTTGCAGGCAGTGCTTCTCGGGTCGGGCTTGGCCGTGGCCACTCATTTTGCCCTGATTCTTGCCACGCCGAACCTCCATCCCGTGATAGCCGGACAAATCTACCGCGCGGCCCAGCCCGAACCGGCCACTCTGCAACGTCTTGTCGCCCAAAAGGGCATTCGCACGGTCATCAATCTACGTGGCTGTTGTCCGCATTTGCCCTGGTACGTTCAAGAGGCCAACGCCACCGCTGCCCTGGATCTGGACCAGCTGGACATCGCTATGTCTGCCACTCGGCTGCCGTCGCCTCAAAGCGTTATTCAACTGATCGAGGCGTTGGACCAGGCACCGCGGCCGCTGCTGCTGCATTGTCAACAAGGTGTCGATCGCACCGGCCTAGCCTCGGTCGTGGCCTTGTTGCTTTACACCTCCACGCCGCTCGATCAGGCTCGTCGCCACCTGAGCCTGGAAAGGGGACACGTCCGCTTGGGACGTACTCGTTTCATCGGCCGATTTTTTGACTACTACGCGGCCTGGCTGGCTGAGTTGCAATTAGAACATTCGCCGGCTCTGTTTCGCTATTGGGCCAGCAAGCTGTATTGCCCTGGCGAAGCCCGGGTGGAGTGGAGCCTGGTTTCGGGGACCACCCACTTGGCGGGCTATCGACCCCATGTTCTTACGGTGCGAGCGACGAACCGATCGATTCGGCCGTGGTGTTTCACAGCGGCTCGCAATGCGGGCATCCACGGGTACTGGTATTTGGAAACGAAGTCAGGCGAAGCAATCACAAGCGGAGTGATGGGATTGTTTGACCGCTGGGTGACCCCCGGCGAGGCGGTCGATCTGAACGTCGTGCTGCCGCCCCTGGTGCCTGGGGGTTATCAGTTGCTCATCGAGCTATTCGACGAGCAGCACGCTTCGTTTCTCCAGTTAGGCGCTGAAGGCTTGGCTTTGGAGTTAGTCGTTTCTTAAGCAAAGGATTTGCCTATGACGGTGCTTTCTGTCGTGATCCCAATCAAGGAGGAACGCGACAATTTGCCGCGCCTCTACGAGGAATTGACGGCCGCGCTCGCCCCACAGCTAGGCCAAGCAGGCCACTCGGGTCTAGAAGATTATGAGGTTCTGATTGTCGATGATGGATCAACGGATGATTCTCTCCAAATTCTCGAAGGGATCGCTCAAAAAGATCCTCGCATCAAAGTAATTGCCCTACGTCGCAACTATGGCCAAACGCCCGCGTTGCGTGCCGGCATCGATGCGGCCAGCGGCGACCTGATCGCCACGATGGACGGCGATTTACAAAACGATCCAGCTGACCTGCCCCGCTTGGTCGCGTTGCTGCGAGAGGGCGACCTAGACGCTGTTTTTGGGCTGCGAGCCAATCGCCAAGACGGCCTATTTCTGCGGAAAATTCCCAGTCTGCTGGGCAACTGGCTCATTCGTCAGGTGACAGGCGTTGAAATCAAAGACATGGGCTGCACGCTGCGCGTGATGCGACGCGACTTGGCCGAGGCTCTGCCGCTGTATGGCGAGATGCACCGTTTCATTCCGGTCCTCGCGCGGATGCACGGGGCGCGAATGACCCAGGTCCCCGTCAATCACCGGCCGCGTGTCGCGGGCGTCACCAAATACACGCTTTCGCGTACCTTTCGCGTGTTGCTCGATCTGATTACCGTCAAATTTCTGCATACCTATGTCACTCGTCCCATGCATGCGCTAGGCATGCCTGGTTTAGTGGCGATGGCTCTGGGCGTGGTGGCTTTCTTTGCCACTGTTTGGATGAAGTATTTTTCAGCCAATCCAGTGTTCATGACAGGCAATCCTTTATTATTGCTCAGTGTCGGGTTGGAATTAGTGGGTGTGCAATTTCTCTCGATGGGATTGCTAGGCGAGTTGCTCGCTCGTACCTACTTCGAGAGTCAGGGCAAACCCGCTTATGCGATTCGCTCGACGATGAATCTGGAGTTGCCCCCTCCTCACCCGACACGCAAGGTAGCCTGATTCTCCTCGGATAAAAGGGGCAAGTTGGCAACTAGAAATATTGACGTGCAACCCCCGAGTATGGCTTCTTGTGGTGATTGCGTTCATCTACACGCTTTTTCATCTGTTTGAGGAACTGGATTATGCATGCTTGGCATGATGTTACTCCTGGCGAAAACTTACCCCTGGAATTTGTCTCGGTTATTGAGATTCCTATGGGTTCCAGTGTCAAATATGAACTGGATAAAACCACCGGCATGCTCAAGCTCGACCGTATTCTCTACTCGGCCGTCTACTATCCGGCCAATTATGGGTTCATCCCTCAGACTCTAGCGGAGGATGACGATCCACTGGATGTACTGGTTTTGTGTCAAGAGGCTGTTGCCCCGTTGACGCTGGTGCATGCCCGCGTCATCGGGCTGATGACCATGATCGACAGCGGCAAAAAGGATCATAAGCTGCTGGCCGTGGCCACGCATGATCCGGAATACAACGGCATTCGCGAGGCGGATCAGTTGCCAAGCCATCGACTGAACATGTTGCGGCGATTCTTTCAGGATTACAAGCAACTCGAGGGCAAGGCGGTCGAGGTAGACGAGTTGCAGCCTTCAGCCGCTGCCTTGCCTATCATTGAAGATGCTCTTACGCGTTATAGCAATCAGCGACGAAAAGGTTTTCGCATCAAGGAAGAATGAATCCGGGCGAAAAACCTTTCTTTCATAGCTTCTCGGGAAGCAGCAGCGTCGCCGGATTTTTCAACCGCCGTAATACCGCATTGCCGAAGACCGCACCGACTGCTCCATCGACGATGCGATGATCGAACGAAAAAGATAAATACATCATCGAGGCAGGAATAATCCGATCCTGTTCATCATAAACTGGTCGGCGAACGATCTTGCCAATTCCCAAGATGCCCACCTCGGGATGATTGACGACCGGCGTCGCAATCAGCCCACCGATGCTGCCGATGGAGGTGACGGTGAAGGTGCCTCCACGCAGGTCTTCCAGCCGCGATTTGCCTTGGCGTGCCTCCTCGGATAGCCGTTCGATCTCTCGCGCCAAGCTACCTAGGTCTTTGCGGTTGGCATCTTTGACCACCGGCACGACCAGTCCGCCCGGAGTGGCCACCGCGATCCCGATGTGATAGCGATCGTGATACACCACTTCGCCGGCGTTTTCGTCCAGGCTGGCGTTGACCACTGGCACTTCCTGCAAGGCCTGGGCCACGGCTTTTACAATAAACGCCAAATAGGTCAGCTTGACGCCAGCGGTGGCGTAGGCCTCTTTGAGCGTTTCGCGTAAGGCTACCAAGGCACTCACATCACATTCATCTACATAACTGTAATGCGGAATAGTACGTTTGGAGTGTACCATATGCTCGGCAATCTTGCGGCGTAGCCCCATGAGCTTAGCACGAGTGCCGGGACGTCCCAGACCCCATTGCGGTTCTTTTTTGGATTCTTTAGCAGTTGATGCAGAAGCAACGGTAAGATACGAAGTAATGTCCTCCAATAAGATGCGTCCGCCTGGGCCGCTGCCCGGAATCTGCGTCAGGTCCAAACCGAATTTGCGAGCTAACTGCCGCACCGAGGGGGCCGCGCGAACGCTTGCAGGGGTCGGACGCGGAGCAGCCGTCGGCCGTGCAGCCGGGGAGACACTCACCGCAGCGCTGCTTGGCTCAGACTTAGCTGTCGCCCCAGCGGGCAACGGAGTGTTTTCCTTCTCGCCAGCCGGCACATACTCCAAAATGACGTCGCCGATCTTCAGCTTTTGGCCCGGCTCGCCGTGTACCGCAGTGATGCGTCCGGCAAACGGTGCGGGGACTTCCATGGTGGCCTTGTCGGTCAGGACTTCAAGCAAGGTTTGGCCGGGTTTCACCGTGTCATTGGGCTGCACCACCCAGCGGACCAACTCGGCCTCGTAGACGCCCTCACCGATTTCGGGCAAAGCGAACTGCATGCTGGATTCTCCTGTTCAACTCGGGCTAGGAAACACGGCGAAGAGTTAAAACCATCCCTGCTGCTTCTGGATGTAACGCCTTGCATACTCTTCATTTGAGAGGAACAAGTAAATAATGGACTCTATAAAACTGATAAAGATGTTAATATAAAATCCTACACAGGTACAAGTGATGATGATACGCAAAATCCCCGCCGCAACATTGCCCTGCACAAACTTGTGCAACCCCAGATAGCCAAAAAGAAACGCCACCACGGCCGTGCCAATCCGCACCGCGGTGGTGGTGCCAATCGGGCGATGTTGGGGTTGATAGTCGTCATCGTGGTCGTCTTCGACCTCCTGACGCCGGCGTTGGCTCGTCTTGCGTGGCCGCACGATCGGTTCGTCTTCGTCCCACTCGCGCCTACGCTCCGCACGCGGCTGTTGGCGTTGTTCCTGCGGCACGGCCCGAGAAGCCTGGGTTGGGGTTTCGTCCACCAGCACGGCCTGGACCTGCGGCACCGCTGGCAGCGCTAGCTGAACCACCTCCTGAGCCAAGACAGGACGCTGGATTGGCTGATGAAGGTGCCGCACAATCTCGTTAAAACTCCTCGGCCGATCTTGGGGATTCACTTGTAAGCAACGGTCCAGCAAATCGGCCATCGCCTCGGGCAACTTTCGGTAATCGCTGTAGGTCGGCTCGGGATGACCGAACAACGCAAACGACAGGGTACGCCCATAGCCATAAATGTCGGAATGTGGCCCGATTTTGACTCCCGGTAGGCGTCCGAGTTGTTCCGGGGCAGCGTAGCCGAGTGTCCCGGCTATTTCACTGCCGACCAAGGATCGGCCCGAATGCAGGCTAGCAGTGGCGGAATGCAGGCGTTCGTGCTTGAGGGCCAGACCGAAGTCGATTAGCCGGACCTCCAGCTGTTCCGATTCCAAACGAATCAACACATTAGCTGGCTTTACATCTCGATGCAAAATACCCCGCGAGTGGGCCGCTGCCAGCGCCTCGGCAATCTCCGTGGCCAACCGGTGAGCATCGCCGAGTTTCAGCGGGCCATGTCGTTGGATGTACTCTTCCAGGTTGATGCCCGGAAAGTAATCCATGATCAGATACGGCCTTCGCTTGGCGGCATCGGCATAGTTGCAATCACGCAGACGAATGATGCAGCGATGCTTGAGTTCTTCGAGGGTGGCCGCTTCGGCAAAAACTTTGCTCACGTCGCGCTCGAGTTCTTCGGCCAAGAGGGACTTGATGGCCACCTCGCCACGCGAGAGGCGATGGCGGGCCAGGAAGGTGACCCCGAAGCCCCCTGCCCCGAGGATTTTACGCGGTTCGTAGACATCCAGAGGAAAAGGCGCGAAGCGGGCCGCATCAAGGGCAGCAGCCTGAAGCAGTTGCTGCAAGGCAGGATCGAAATCGCCCTGCTCCAGGGCAGCCCGGTAGGCGTTGAAGTAGGCTTCGGCCCGTTGTGTATCCCCCTTGGCATGTCGAGCCGCTCGCTCGAAGGTTTCCTGTGCCTCGCGAAACTCGCCGGCCGCTACCAGCAGTTTGCCGACATCATCCAGCAGGGCCGGGTGGGCGTGTTGCTGAGATATGGGCAAGGCCCGCAGTCGAGCCAAGAGTTGCTTGACCAGTTGGCGTTCGCGGTCGTTGCGAATCGACAGACTGTGTCCGGGCCGCAACGTTTGCTGATGCATGTCGAGCCGTTTGACCAGTTCCAACACCTGAGCCTGTAGTTGTTTGATTTCGTCGAGCTTCTCGGATTGCCCGGCCACCTGCTGTTCGACCCGGCCCAGGGCGGCGAGAATCTGAGCCTGCAATTCGACCAGGGCTTGTTCGATGCGGCTTTCGTGTTCCGCCAGAGCGGCTTCAAGCTCCTGGAAGCCCGCGCGTTGTTCTGCGGAGAGGGCCTCGGTGGCGGCAAATTGTAGGGCATGGGCCAGACGTTCGTCACGTTCGACCTCGCGGCGGAAAAAGTAGCGGGCCGCCACCACCACCAAAGAATCCTCGGCAACAGCGGGCTGGGCTAGGAGCCAAGCGAGGTTTTCATAGCCGGCGTGCTTAAGGAGCCGGGCCATGTCACGCAGCAGTTGGCGTTCGTGGTGCAGCAGTTGCTGCGGGTCGTGGAAGCGGGTCAGTTGTGTCAGCGGTTGACCGAAGCGGCCAGGCTCGATGGAGCAGTGCAGCAACTGTTTCTTGCGGGCCTCACGTAATTCACTCAGGATGAGTTGGCGTGCTTTGTGGCGGTTGAGAAGGTCAGGAAGCGGAGCCGCGTCGATGAATTGCTTGAGTTGCTTGCGCAAGGCCTTGTCGTCGGCGCGATCAAAGAAGTTCCAAACCGATTCGCCGGCCAAGGCGATTTCCAGGCAGCGCCAAGCGCGATCGTTGGCCTTGCGCAGGGCGTGGGAGATTCTGACGCTGCGGTCGGAGAATTGATCTTTGAACAGCTCCAGAACTTTTTCCGCCCCTTCGCCAGCGACTTGACGCAGCGCAAAACAACACAGGCATTCGGTCACGTTCATGGGTTGGCTTGCCCCTGATGCGAAGTACGGGAGGAGGAACGCAGGATCATCCCGAACTTCGTTATTCTAGGGGTCGGCGGAGCGTTCTGTAATCCCTACGCCGCTTCGTGGAGTAATTCGCCAAGATTCTGTTTGATGTGACGCAGTTGGGGCACGGTGTTTTGCTCGTAGATCTGATTTAGACCAATGCCGGGAACATGTTTGCCTGCCAAGAGACGAGGTCGAACCAGCAAATCATAAAAATGTTCCTCGATGACCCGTCGCAGCAGATGCTCGCCGAAGTTGGTCACCTCGGTATCTTCGTTGACAATCAACAGCCGGCCCGTGCGGCTGACACTCTCGCTGATGCGTTTCCAATCGTAGGGGAAAATGCTACGCAGGTCGATGACCTCGGCCTGCTTGCCCGTTTCCTGGGCCAACTCCACAGCCGCCTGCACACACAACGGCAGAGTGCGGCCGTAGCTGATCACCGTGGCATCGTCGCCGGAGCAGACGGTACGGCCAACACCAAAGGGGATGAAGTAAGGCTGCATCGGGGGCCAACGCGGCTCCCAGGTAGCGCGGGCCTCGCCGACAGGGGCATCGATGCGTTGTTTGAGTTCCTCTTCATCGTCGGGTTCGCCAGGCAGCTTTTCGGCCCCGCGGACACGCAAGAGCGCCTTGGGCAGCAGCACTAACACGGGGTTGGGGTCTTCGATCGCCGAAAGCATCAAGCCATAAGCATCCAACGGCGTCGAGGGCATGACAATCTTCCACCCAGGCAGCCGCGACGCCCAACTCTCAAAACTATGCGAATGGTACAAACTGCCGCGGATGCCCGACCCCGAGGGCGTCATCACCACCATCGGCAGGGGAAAATTGCCGGCACCGGCCCAGTATTGATTGCCCGCCACCTTGAGCAAGTCAATGACATTAAAGCCGTAGTCGCAAAACTGAATCTCCGCGACGGGCTTGCCGCCGGCATACGCGATGCCCATAGCCATGCCGATGATACCGCGTTCGTCCAAAGGCGAATTCCAGGCGGTGCGTAACCCTTGAGTGGCCGTGAACACTCCGCCCAACGGCGGGCCGACATCTTCGCCGAAGATGTCGGTCACGCCCAGATGTTCCTCCGCATAGTGTAATGCCAGCCGAACCGCCTGAACTAAAGTGGCCATGGTCCCATCCATCCGCAGTGAACGAGGTAGCAAGCAAAGCGGTCAACGGGGCAGACCGGTGTAATCGCCCGGATAGACGGCGTCGATCTCGGGACGACTAGGAGCGTAGGTCCACTTTTCGACATCCTCCGGACGCGGCATCGGCTCCCGAAGCACCTGTTCGACGGCGGTTTCGATCTCGGCATGAGCCTCGGCATGAACTTGCTGAATCTCGGCTTCGGTGATGGCTCGCTGCTCCAGAAGCATGTGTTCAAAGCGCTCGATGGGGCATTCCTGGGTACGATCGCGTAAGGCTCCCGACGACGACGAATGTCCATACAGCCGTGACACCATCGCCTCCAGCATGTACGGCCGACGGGTTTGCCGACAATAAGCTAGCCCCCGAGCGACGGCATGCCAGGCGCGGATGGGATCGTTGCCATCGCACACCTCGCCCGGTATGCCGTGTGCCGCGCCGCGATCGATGATTTGTTGTTCGCTGCGGACGGAGCAGCCGGCCGTTGAGATGCCCCAACCATTATTGGTGACCACGATGAAGACCGGCACCTCTCGCTCGGGCAGCGTACTCCAAATCAGGCAACTGGCAAAATCGCCCTCGGCGGTACCCGCGTCGCCACCGATCACCACAGTAACCCCTTGCCCGCCTTCGACGCGTTTTTGCATCAACGCGGTTCCGGGAGCCATTACATACTGCACCTCAATGACCGAAGTGACGGGGATGACGTTCCATTCTCGTTTGGCAAAATGCCCGGAAAAATTTCGACCCGCCGAGTGCGTGTCGGTGGCGGTCATGGCCATCTGACGGATGGCCTCGATAGGAGGCATGCCCATAGCGACGAGCAGGGCAGAGTTGCGATAGTGCAGATGCAGGTAGTCGTAGGCGGGGCCTTGACCTTTGCGGATTTGCAGGCCCAAAACGACGTTGAACGCTTCTTCGCCTGGGCCTCCGATCCAGAAATGGCCTTGGCCAGACTTCGACATTTTAATCATGCGTTCTTCCATGACGCGAGAGCGAACCATGTGGCGATGGATGATTCGGCAGCGACCAACCGAGAGGAATTCCTCACCACTGTAAACGGGTCGGGAGAGCAGGGCGACCGCATCGGCGTTTGGTTCGAGTTCCTCTGTCATGACAGCCCCTCCGGAGAGAATCATGCTAAATGGCTATCGGCCCCTCGTTAGGAGAGAACGAGGAAAAAATACCCTATGGCGTCAGCCCATCAGTGGGGAGGGGCCGACATTTCAATTTCATTTTAGGGCACAAATTGGGACAGAAGAAAGGGTAGTCGTTGCCAAACGGAAAGCTAACAGCCAAAGCGATCTCTACTCGCCCCGGTCCGAGGCAAGCAATCGACTCAGGGCCGACAGCGCCTCGGCCGCGTCGGGGCCACGAGCTTGGAGCGTGAGAATCACGCCGGGCATGGCCGCCAAGGAAAGCAGATCCCAGATGCTCTTGCCGTTGGCGATTTGGCCGTTGTGATGCACGAAGACCTCACTTTGAAAGCGCATCGCCAGTTCGGCAAAAGCAGCACAAGGTCGCATGTGCAGCCCATTGGGATTGGCAACGGTGACATTCTGTTCGAGGGCAACGCTCATGGCCCGAGGTCCTGAAGGTTGGAGGGGCACCGAGGAACTCATCGATCCAGTTTGTCCAACAGTTCACAAATCTGCTCCCGCGTGGTCGCGTTACGCAGAGCAGCTTTGAAATTACTGTCCTCTTTGAGGTTACGCGACACGTTTTCCAAGGCACGCAGATGCTCGCCGGGCCGATCTAACGGCGAAATCAGCAACACGATCAAATGCACCGGTTCACCGTCCAGGCTGTCGAACGGCACGCCGTTGGGCGTGACCGCGATGGTCGCCACCAGTCGGTCCACGCTGCCATGTTTGGTGTGCGGGATCGCTACTCCTTTGCCTATGCCGGTCGAACCTAGCAACTCTCGCCGCAGGATCGCGCGAACGATGTCCTCCTGCTCGTCAGGCTGAAATAACCCGGTGTTGGCTAGACTCTGCACCATCTGCCGGATCACATCCTCCTTCGAGGTAGCCGTCAGGCTGGGAAGAATCGCTTGACGACAGACGAAGTCGCTCATGCGCATGGCCGGCGTTCTCCGCTCACTGCTCGGGTTGCGTTCGGGGCATCTCGCCGGCGTGGGGAGAGCGGCGGTGGTCCTGAATTTTCTCTTTGTAGCGACGGAGCTGACCTTCCATTTTGTGCATGGCCTGGTCAAACGCCACCTGCACCTCCGCATGGGTTTCCGTGGCAACAAAGTCGTGCTTGTGTTCGGCCTGGACGATGATCTCCACCGCACAGCGATCGTCTTGGGTTTTTTTCAGATCGACCACCACTTCGATGAAGGTGATACGATCGAAAAAATGCAGCAGTTTCTCCGCTTTTTGGCGAATGGCTGCCTGAAGCTCTTCATCCAAGTGACCATGTCGAGCCGAGATCTTCACTTGCACGATTTTTTCTCCGTCTCTTGCAACTGATCGAGGTATTTTACCCCGTCGGAAAACAACTGGCAACCGCAGGGTGGGCCAACCCTGCTTGCGACTACCTCAGGCGAGGACACGTCCTGTGGTGGACGTTTCTTGGCTTGCGTTCTCGCTAGCGATTGTTGGCCAAGGCGAGCGACTTCCAGGCTCCTCCTTCCGCGCTGCTGGCCACGCACTGCGTGATGAAGTTCATGCCATCGACACCATCGGCAATGTTTGGATACAAGCTGTTGGCCGCGTCGAACGGTTGGTTTTGAATCCGCTTAATGATGTCGTCAAAAACGGCCGTGTAGATGTTGGCAAACGCCTCCAGGAAAGCCTCGGGGTGGCCACTGGGGATGCGTGTGGAGCGTGCCGCTGTCTCGCCGAGATAGGGGCCTCCTGCCCGGGTGTAAATTTTGTGCGGTTCGCCATTTTTGCGTACCAACATCTTGTTTGGCTCTTCCTGATGCCATTCGATCGCTGCTTTCGTCCCGTCGATTTCGATCCACAGGTCGTTCTCGCGGCCGTGGCTGATCTGCGAAGCGGTCACGGTGCCCAGGGCACCGTTTTGGTAGCGGACGATGGCCGTGCCGTAATCGTCCAGGGCACGTCCGGGTTCGAAGATTTTCAACTGTGCCGAGATCTGCTCAGGCAGCAGTCCGGTGATGAAGCGGCCCAGATTGTAGGCATGAGTGCCGATGTCGCCGAAGCAACCTGCCGCGCCGCTGCGGCTGGGATCGGTGCGCCAGGCGGCTTGCTTCTGGTCGCTGGTTTCCAGCCGAGTGCGGAGCCACCCCTGGATGTAGAAGGCCCGCACGGCTTGGATTTCGCCCAATTCGCCGCTGCGGACCATGTCGCGTGCCTGACGCACCAAGGGATAGCCCGTGTAATTATGCGTCACGCCAAAGACCACTCCGGTGCGGGCCACCACCTGGGCTAACTCCTGGGCCTGCGCCAAATCGAAGGTCAACGGCTTGTCGCAGATGACGTTGAACCCCGCCTCGGCGAACGCCTTACTGATCTCAAAGTGCGTGTGGTTGGGCGTCGCCACCGACACAAAATCAATACGCTGATCGGCCGGCAGTTTTAGCTCGGCCTCGATCATCTCGCGGTAGGAACCATAGGCCCGCTCGGGGGGGATGTCGTAATCCGGGGCACTGGCCTTGGCCTTTTCGGGATTACTGGACAACGCTCCGGCCACCAGCACGGCCCGGTTGTCCAGGGTGGCGGCGATGCTGTGGACACGACCGATAAAGGCTCCCTGACCACCGCCGATCAGGCCCATTCGCAGTTTGCGATTCAGAGGTGCATTGACGCCCATGATTGCTTGTCTCCGGGAGAGAATTTCTCGCTGTCCCAGAACATAGCGAACCATGCGGTCATCGGCGAGTCACTCCGCTGCCCTTGCACTGCTCTGTTGCCGCACCGCCGGCCAATGATCTCCGAATAGTGCCAATTCGTCATCCACGTCATGATCGCCTAGGTGGCAGCCGTGAGCAAACAGCAGATACAACCCCAGCAAAACGATGGGCACCCAGGGCATCCCCGTCAAGGTTGCCGCAGATGATCGTCCAGGAACAACAGCATCTCGCCGATGCTGCGTAGCAAGTTCTCGCGTTTCCATGTGTGGCCTTCTCCCTGTAGGATCACGACACGGGCGGCCCCGCCGGCGCGGTTGACCTGACGGGCCAACTCTTCACTTTGACGAGGCGGCACGTTCTGATCCTCGCTACCCACCATCAGCAAGACCGGAGGCATCCCCTTCAGCTCCGCATGCACGGGCGAGGCTTTTTTATAGGCTTGGCCGTGCGTCTCGGGACCCCCGCCGAACAACGGCTCCAGATGCCGCCGCACCGTCTCGGCCGTAGCCAGCTTCGGATCGCTCAGGTCGCAGGGAGCCGAAAACGCACACACGGCTTGCACGTGTCGATCTTCCAGAGCGGTCATCAAAGCCAAATGTCCACCCGCCGATAAACCGATGAGACCAATTCGTTTGGGGTCCACCTTGTATTTTTCGGCGTGTTCGCGCAACCACGCCACCGCTGCTTTGCAATCGTCCAAACAGGCAGGATAGCGATGCTGCGGCGCTAGTCGATAATCGGGCGCAACGGCGACATATCCGCGTTTGGCCAGCACGCCCAGGGTATTGCTCAGAAGCTTGCGGGACCCGCTCACCCATCCCCCCGGATGCAGGCAAATCACCGCCGGGAACGGACCCGTGCCCGTTGGCAGCGCCAGATCTAGAGCCAATTCCTTGTCTCCCACCTTGCGGTACACCACCTCCTCGGCAAGGGCTTTGTCGCGCGGCGGCGTGGTCGCCCACACCAACACGCTCAGCCCGGCCATCAGCAGCAGCACCACCACACCCAATCCGCGTGCGATCATGAGCGTTCCTCCCTGAACGACAGACTCAATGCCCAGTATCGCCTCGTGGCATCTACGATACAATAGGAGTGTCTGCGAGGTTCACCTCATGAGTGCCGATATCCCCGCTTTCCTGCTTAGCCGGCTCTGCCAGCCGCGACGCATCGGCTTGCTGGGTCGCCGTGGTGTGGGCAAAACGACTCTGTTAACCATGCTGTATCGCGAAGCCAGCCAGGGACGCATCCCCGGCTTACGCTTGGCGGCAGCCGACGAACGCACCGCCGAGTATCTCCGCGACAAGATCACGGCACTGGAACAGGGACAACCCTTGCCCGCGACCCTGGCTCAAACCGCGCTACAACTGACTCTTGATCAAGACAACCGACGCCTGGAACTGCTGGTGCTCGATTACCAAGGCGAGCAGGTGCAACTCGGCCAAACCGAGCCGATCCGCAGCTTTTTCCAATCCTGTGACGTGGTGCTGTTGTGCCTGGATGCCCTGGAGTCTGGGCCATCCCACTGCCCCGAGGAGATGGAACTCGAACAAATCATCGAACAGTACCTGCGCCAACCCCCCGAGGGCGAAGAACACCGACCGATGGCTCTGTTGCGGATGAGAGCTGATCGCGCTGCCTGGGCCTGCGACGACCGCTTCGCCCCGCAGACCCGTCACACCTTGGCTCTGCACGAGCCTCGGCCAGAAGCATTGGCCCCGGGCAATATCTTTAGCGTGTCGTGTTTGCGTCCCGCAGGTTGGGACGACCACTGCTTCACCCTCCAACCCGAGGGCTTGGCCGAGGTCCTCTACTGGTTGGCTGACTCGCTGCACCGTGTGGATGCGGCCCGGCTCGCCCACTTGTTCCGCCTTCCCGCCAGTGTGCCGCACAAACGCCAGGCCCTGCACGCTTTTGCCCGCGCGTATCCCAATGATCCGCTGGTGGCCGAGTTGGCCCCCGAGGTTCGCATGGACTGGAGCTGGTGGCGGCGTGTCGGCATCGGGCTAGCCGCCGCGTTGCTGTTGCTCTTGGGGATCGGGCTGTACGATCGCTGGGGGGCGGCTCACATGCTGGCGCTGGACGAGCGTTTACGCGAGGATCCCCTGGCCGCCCATCAGGCTTGGCAACGTTACGAACGCTGGCATCCCACCCGGCATTGGTTTGGAGCGGCCGACCCACGCCGCGCACGCCTTGCTGCATTTGCGGCCGCACTGGCTGAGCTGGAAACCCGTCTGGACAGCGAGCCTTTGGAAACGCTCCTGGCCGAATGGCAGCAACTCCAACGGAGTTTTGCCACGCTCGACCCGCCGGAACGCTTCGCTGCCGTGCAGCAACGCCTCCTGGAGCGTCGCCAGCAACACGCCGCCCAACTCTGGGCCGATCTGCTGCGTCGCGAGGCGAGCGGCGATTGGGAGCAACTCTTGGCCCACGCCGACCAACTGGCCCACCACTTTACCGGGTTGCCCTTCCAGGCCGAGCTAGAACGCAAAGTTGCCGACTATCGCGATCGGCTTGAGGAACGCGCCTATCAACAGGCCGTCGATTACTCGGCGCGTTGGCCGGAGCATTTCTTGACCCGCCGTCAGCACTATCAGTCCTACTTGCAACGCTACCCCGAGGGTCGTTTTGCCTCGGCAGCCCGCGCGGCTGTGGCACGCATCCACGACGAGTGGGATCGCAGCGACTATCGCAACGTCCGCGACCAGTTTGTTCGCGATCCTGCCGCCTTTGATCAATTGCGGAGCCTCGGCCGAGCCTACCTTGCCAGCCACCCCCGAGGCCGTTTTGGCGATGCCGTCCAAGGCCTGCTGCGGTGGTGCGATCAAGTCAGCGAGCCGGGCGAATATACGGTGCGGCTAGTTAGCGGCGTCTTTGATCGCAAGGCGGCCTTCTGGGCCAGTCGCGGGGTGAGTGCGGCAGTGAGCTTGGAGATAGGGGGGATTCGCTACGGTCCTAGTCCGATCATACAAAACAACTACGCGCCGCAGTGGGACTTCACCTTTCCGCGGAAGGTTCGCTGGAAGAGTGGCGACAGGGTGCGTGTGATTATCACGGATCATTATTTTTGGAAGCGTACCTTGGTCGATCGCACCTTCGAGGATCCGCTCGCCCTGCAGCACCTCTGCGATTTGCTCGACTTCAAGAAGTGCAGCCTGCGCTTCGAGTCGGATTTTACCATGCCTTCTTTACCCCGAGCCGATTGATGCACCTCGAGCAAGCGATCTATGGCAACCCGGGCCAGGGCGGCTTTCGCTGGTTGGCCCGTTCCCCGGGCTTCCGCGACGAGTGGCTCGAACCGGCCCGTGACCTGTGTACCCGCTTCGGCGACCGTCCTACAGGGGTCGCCTGTCCCGAGGCGTTGCTCGTTGTCCCGCTGAACCAACACAAACGCCAGCAAGCCATCATTCGCGTCGCTGATCAGGGAGAGGAAGAGACCGGCCGACCGGGTGCGTTGCTTTTCCGTTTGTTGATCGTGCCGCAGCCTTTGTATGTTCAATTAGGTGCCGATCCGTTTCGCCTCGACGAAACGTATGAACCCGACTGGCAGGCTCGCCAGGTTTTGCCTTCGCTGTCTTGCACTCTGTCCCCGCCCCTGCTCCCCACCGTGGAACGCCTGGCCCGCATTCTCGATGTCGCTCCCGAGCGCACCGCTTGGTTGCTCGGCTCAGCGCAAATCCTAGTCGATGGGGGCAAAGTCTGGCTGGAACGGCCTCAGCCCGAGCCGCGTCTGGTCCGCGAGCTATGGGAACTGCTGCCCTACTCGACCCGGGCGGAGTTGCGTCTAGCCACTTTCTGCTTTGGCAATGCCCATCAGTTACATCTGGCGGTCGCTCCCCCGCAACGACGCGGCGAGTTTGCCCACTTTACCCCGGAGGAGGCGGCCGGCGAATATCCCGAGGGCCACTACGAACTCGCTCTGCAAACCGCAGTCGAGAGCGGCGATCAAGCCGGGCTAGAGGCGTTGTTGTTGCGTCGCAGTCGCCGACAGACCTGGCACATGGGGCTGCTGCTGCTACTGGTGATGGTGGTGGTAGCTTTCCTGTCCCGCTTGCCGACCATCGGTTCGCCCACGCCCACCGAGCCGCCCGCCGTGCAGGCCACCATGCCGAACTTCGAGACAATCCCTGCGTTTGACATTCCCAGTGCCTTGGAAGCGAAGCGTCGCACGGCCGAATTGGTGCGTGAGTTGGGTGATACGGGCGATACGCCTGCCGATCTGGATCGTGCCTTGGCAAAGCACCTCAAGCCACGATACCCGACGGCCGATGTCGGAGTTATGCAAAACTCTGCGCGGCAACTACGGGCGCTGTTGTGGAAGTTTGGCATCGCTGACGCCGACAATCCCCATTTGGGCGTGGCGGAACTCTTTGAGCGTATTCGCGAGGCACTTGACCGGAGGGAATAACCGGCCATGTCGGAACAGGTTTTGGTCGTGCCAGCATCTTGTTTCTACAAGTTGGGGGGTTTTAATGGTTTTTCAAGCGACTGGCAACGCTATGGTCCGGTGCTGCTCGACCCGAATCATCTGCAGTTTCTGCCCCGCGATCAGGCCGAGTATGATCCCACTTACAAACAACTCATCCCTTATGTCGTTCTCTGTCATGCCGGTCGCTTGTTCCATTATCGCCGGGTGGGCGGCAGCGAGAAACGACTGACCGCTCGACGCAGCATCGGTCTGGGTGGACACATCAACCCCTGCGATTGTCAATCAGGTAATGATCCGTATCGTGCTGGCCTGCTACGCGAACTGGCAGAAGAGGCGGATTTGCCCAGCTATGAGGAAGCGATCCTCGGCATCTTGAATGATGATCGAACCCTGGTCGGTCGGGTTCATGTCGGGATTGTGCATCTGTTGACGCTTAGCGAACCGCGTGTGCTTCTGCGGGAGCCTACCCTGGCTGCGGGCGGCTTCGCCAGCGTCGAGGAACTACGCCGACACGCCAGCGATTTTGAATCCTGGTCCCAGTTTCTCTTGGAAGCCTGGCCCTCGCTGTGCCGTTCCTCCACGCCTGGCGTTGGAGTCTATTCGGCCAACAATTCGGCCAGTTCAACGCCCTCGCCCTCGACCCCCTCGATCGCACGCTCCAGCACATAGTAGCGATGGGCAAAGCGATTGTGCTGATCAGCCGGGTGCTGCTCCTGAGAGATCAGGTGCCAACGGGTGGTCTGATAAGCATCAAGAGGAAAATAGACCGTACCTGTAAAAAAACCCTCGACCACAGTCAGATGCAGACAATGGACGTACATCGCAAATAGTCGATACACTTCTCCACCGCCAATGATCATAACTTCTTGAGCAAATAATGAGGCTATCTCCAGGGCCTCTTGTGGCGCGGTTGCAACATAGATGCCGGGGCGTTGATAGCTCGGTTGCCGAGTCAACACCAAGTTCGGGCGACCGGGCAGAACTCGGCCAATGCTCTCGTGGGTTTTGCGGCCCATGACGAGAGGTTTACCCAGGGTCACTTTTTTGAAACGCCTCAGATCAGCGGGCAATTCCCAAGGCATCCCCTGGTCGTCACCGATAATTCCTTCGCGTGACATTGCTACGATGGCCGAGACCTTCATATGGCCACCTCGCCCTTGAGAGCGGGCCAAGGATCGTAGCCGATGAGCTTGGCCTGAGCCGAGGAGGTAAACTCGTCAATGTCCCGCACAGCGGGGTCAAGCCAAAGCGTGGGCAAAGGCCGAGGCGTGCGTGTTAATTGTTCCTCGACCTGAGGCAGATGATTTTCATAAAGATGGGCATCACCGATGGTGTGAATCAATTCGCCGACCTGCAAACCAACCGAACGAGCAAGCAAGTGCGTCAGCAACGCATAGCTTGCAAGGTTGAAAGGCACCCCAAGAAACATATCTGCCGAACGCTGATACATCTGACAACTCAGGCGATCCTCAGTGACATCAAACTGGGCCAGCGTATGACAGGCCGAGGGACCTCGCGTCAGCGGCATTTCCGGCGGATTCCATGCGGTCAGGATCAGTCGTCGGCCACAGGGGGCGGTCGGGTCAGCGACGCGTTGTTGGAGTTGGTGGACCAGGGTACGAATTTGATCCCATTCGGCCGGTTGCCCCTCGGCAGTCCAATAGCGCCAACGTCGCCATTGTTGCCCGTAAATCGGCCCGAGTTCACCGGTCACGGGGTCGGCCCATTCATCCCAGATCGTACAACCACGCGATTGCAGATCTTTGTTATTGGTGGATCCAGATAAAAACCAAATGAGTTCTTCGGCCACCAGTTTGAAAGATACGCGTTTAGTGGTTACGATTGGAAAGCCATTTTGAAGATTGTAACGTGCTTGCATACCAAAGAGGGACAGAATGCGTGGTCGTGTCCCACAGGCAAGCACCGCTCGCTGCTCTTTCCACACTCCCCGCTCGCGGATCTCACGCAACTGCTTCAGATAGGCTTCCATCGTCGGCCTCCTGCCATATATTTTTAGTACCCGACCGAGCCGCTACGAATCTATCGCGTTTTGCTTGGACAGCAAGTCAGCCTTGCATCGCAAGCCGGCTCTGTTATATGCTCGGCAACATCACCTTGAGGGTTACCCCATGCGTGTTTGTCTGTTCGAGGATGCGGCCGTCGCCGATTTGGAGCCACTCACGCTCACGCGTCCCGCCTTTGCGCTTTTATGTGGCTGTGGCACGTTGGCCGACAAACAATTTCATGTGTTTCGAGCCACTACTCCGGGGGCAGTGGTACGGCCGAGCCTGGCCGCGCTGCTGAGTGAAACCTGGGCTGTCAACGATTCAACCTGGCTGCGTGCGGGGCCTGTGGTTTTGGTCCGGGCACGTTGGTTGCCGCTCCAGGCTGCTCCCCCGGACCTCACGCAACCGCATCTGGGCTTGGTGAACGACGAGATTGCCTATGCGGTGCTAGGCCCTGAGCAGGCGCGGCAGCTCTGTCTTGATTCGCTTAGCGACGCTCTGGAATCCTGGCGCAAGTGCCTCCCGCAGCGTCCCGCCGGTGGGCGGATGATTCGCCATCTCTGGGAGTTAGTCGATGCCAACGCCGACTGCTTGAACGCCGATGGATCTTTAGGTGAAGCAACCCCTCAAGCCGACATCCTTTGCCTTGGGCCGCGTGAGCGTCTCTGTATCGCCGCCTCAGCCACGATTGAGCCACTCGTAGTGGTGGACACATCCAAGGGGCCTGTGATTATTGATCATGCAGCGTATGTCAGTGCGTTTTCACGACTCGAAGGGCCGTGCTACATCGGACCAAGCACGCAGGTGCTAGGGGCCAAGATTCGCGGCGGCACGACTCTTGGTCCAGGCTGCCGCATCGGCGGGGAAGTGGAAGCCTGCATCGTACAAGGCTACAGCAACAAATATCACGACGGCTTTTTGGGGCATGCCTATGTGGGCAGTTGGGTCAATCTGGGGGCGGGTACTTCGAATAGCGATTTGCGAAATGATTATGGCCCGGTGCGTGTCATGGTTGGCAATCGCTTGCTCGATACGGGGCGGACCAAGGTTGGCTGTTTCCTGGGCGATCACGTCAAGGCAGCGATTGGCTGTCTGATCAACACGGGAACGAATGTTGGACCTTTTGCTGGTCTGCTCCCCTGCGGTTCGCTCCTGCCTCGTCACGTTCCGGCTTTCTCTACAGTGGTGGATGGCCGGATCGTGGCTAATACGGACATTGAAGAGTTGATCACGACGGCTCGGGTGATGATGAGCCGCCGCGACCGAGCATTAAGTCAAGCACAGGAGCGGTTGTACCGCGAGTTATTTGCTAAGAGAAACTCAGGCGAGACGCCCCTAGTACAAGAGCAAGAGCGTCGTCGGCTGCGTATCAGCGCCTGAGCGGTCGCCCTGGGGGTGAGCCGGATCACCCGCCGAAGTTGCCCGCTCCGAGGGTAAAAGCGCTAATCGACGGGGGAAGTTCGGCCGGGCGTACCTGAACCCGCGGCAAGGCAGTTCGCCAAGCATTCAAGGCGGCCTTGGCCTTGGGATCGTTGGCCAGCAGGTTGACACGCACCACCTTGAGCTTGGGCAGGCGCGCAAGGGTCTTGGCCAGCTTGGGCGAAACGCTCGTCCCCGTCAAATCAAGAGATTCCAAATTTTTGAGTTTTTCCAGTACGCCGAGACTGGCATCGCCGAGGTCCGGGGCATGCAAATGCAAACGTTTCAGAGCGCTCAGTTTGCTCAGTTGCTCCAAATCCGCATCGGTCAGGCCCGGATGCCACAGCACCAACTCACGCAGCGAGCCTAACTCCTTCAGCGCCTCCAGGGACAACGAAGCCTGGGGCTTGCCCGGAGCGGCGGGGGGCACGGCCGGATTGAAGCCCATCGCTACGCCAAACATCTGGGCCGTTTGCCATCGCAGCTTGCCATCGGCGCTGACTCCCAGCAAGGTGGGGGGATGCAATTGATATTGCGTGTCCAACGTCAGCGATTCCAGCTTGGGTAGCTTGGCCAGCGCAGCCAACTCTTTGCCCTGCAGGGAGGCAGCGTTAAGTCGCAGCTTGGTGAGGTTGGTACACTCGGCCAGGGCGGCAAGCATTTCCGCCGTCACAGGCAGACACAGATCCAAACGTTCGAGTTTGGGCAAATTACGCAACTCGGCCAATCCTTTGGCAGTGAGGGAACAGGTGGAACCCAGGCGTAGGGTGTGCAAGCGGTCGGCCGATTGCAGAGCCTTGAGGCTGTCATCGCGGATGTTGTCACCGTCCAGGGAGAGAGATTGCAGAGCGGGCAGCCGCGCGACATCGCTAAGACCTTTGTTGGAGATCTTGGGGGTATGATGCAACAGCAGAGTCGAGAGGGCACGCGCCTTGCCAACGCGGGCAAGGTGTTCGTCGTCGATGTGGGGATTGGAAGTCAGAGCAAGCGTCTTGAAGCCAGGCAACGTGACCACTTTCTCTAAATTGTCCGCATCGATCGCCTGAGCAAAGACGTTGAGACCCGGGATGGCCTGTTTACGCATCTCGGAGAGAAGAACCTTGAAGCCTTCGCCCTGGAAACCCGGCTGATCGACGACCCCGCCGGGCATTTTTCCTTTGGGCAGGGGAAGGGGGGGATTGCCCGGAATGCCTCCGCCGATCCCCAGGGCACCGCCCAAGTTGACCCCGAGGGCTCCACCACCGCCGAGGTTGGCTCCCCCGATCAGGCCACCTCCGCCTATGTTGGCCGCGCCGTTCGGGCCGCCCGGCAGATTACCACCAAATCCGATTCCATAACCACTGGTGGGCTGTACCATCCAGACCGCTCCGGCGGGAATGGAGACGGCCTTTTTCTGGAAAGGCCCCGTCATGCCGCGCGTTTCGAGTATCCCGGCAGGGGTCCACTCCACGACGACGAGGTTGTAGTTAGACTTGAACTGCCGCGCCTTGGCGGGGGGTTCGGTTTTGTCCTCAGCCCGCGTTGCCAACGCCGAGGTACTCAAGACCAAAGCGGCCAGTAAAAAACCGAGGGGGCGATCGACAGAAGTCGAAGGATCTCGATACATCAGGAAACCTCCACAGACTCTTCCCCGTTGTTTAGTATGCACATTAGGCTGGGCGAAGGCCAGCAGAAATTTTTTTGCTGCGGATAACCCTCCAATTCGCTCGCGCGAGGCTGCCCGCGCTGATCTGTTGTTGCTTGGCTGCTGCGGCGGGATTCGGAGCAACGCTTTGGTCGTGTGGATGAGGCCGTTTTCTCGGGGCAGCACGCCCTTTGCCAGCCTCACGAGCGTGGCCTGCTTGCTCGCGGCAGTAGGCGGACAGGGCTTTTGAACTGGCCGCTGCCTGGCAGGAAAGCCTTTGTGTACGGTGCCCTGGGGTCAAACGATGAAATTCGCTGAATGTACGTTTTCCGAGTTACGCCAAGTGCCCCGCGAGGGCTGCGTCGTGGTCGCACCTTTGGCTGCTGTTGAACAGCATAGCCACCACCTCGCTACGCTCACCGATACGGTGCTGGTAACAGGAGTAGCCGAGAGGGCCGAGCAACTCTTGCCGGAGAAAATCCTGCTCTTGCCGACCCTGTGGTTGGGGGCTAGCCAGCATCATCTGCGTTTTGGGGCGACGCTGTCGGCACGCGTCGAGACGCATGTGGAAATGCTGCTCGACCTGATTGAGCCGCTCCTGGAAGACGGCTACCAACGTTTGCTGCTGCTCAACGGGCACGGAGGGAACATCGACACCATGCAGTCAGCGTTGCGGCGGCTACAGCCACGCTGGCAGCAACGCATCCTGACGGCGGCCTGCTATTGGGATTTGGCCGCGTCCGAGTTGGCAGCCTTGTGCGAGGGACCACGCAAACAGATGGGCCATGCCTGCGAGATGGAAACCTCGATGATGTTGGCCTTACGACCGGACTTGGTGCGTCCGGCGGAAATCCGCGATGACCCCGAGCAAGACGATCCGGCTTTGCATGGGTTGTACCTGGCCGAGGACATGTATCAACGGACCGATCATGGAGCGGTGGGCTATCCTAGTCGGGCGAATGCCGAAAAAGGCCGACGCATGCTCGAAGCGGCAGCGAAGCGGGTGGTCGAGGTGGTGCTTCGGCTTGTGGAACGTCCTGTACCCCGTTGAACGGGCCGCTCAGTTTTCCGGCAAGCGAAACAGTTTGCACACGGCTTCGACGAGGGTATGTCGGCCGGTGGCCAAGCCGCCGCTCTCTTCGCGCAGGGCGGTGATGGGGGCGTGGAGAATCTGGTTTTGCATCAGGCTAAAGGCTTTCTCGATGTAGGCTTTGTCGCTCTCGGAGAGCTTGCCGTTGAGGTGCGAGAGCAGATGCGAGACAATGGCCTGACGTTTGGCCTCGACCTCGCGGGTCAGTTGAGCGATGACCGGGCCGACCTTGCGGCCAGCGAGATCTTTCATGAAGCGCTGGGCTTCCTGTTCGACGATCGCTTGAGCGGGCGGGATGTGTTCGCGGCGACGGGCTAGGGTCGTTTCGCGTAGCTTCATCAGGTCGTCGATATTGAATAAAAACGTCTCTTCTCCATCGTGGATGGCAGGGTCGAAGTCGCGGGGTACGGCAATATCCAAAATCACCTGAAAGCCGGAGCGGCGGATTTTGCGATAGCGTTGCAGAGTAACGATCGGCTCGGGTGCGCCCGTGGTGGAAAGCACGATGTGAGCCTGGCTGAGGGCCTCGTCCAGGCGCTCCCACGGCAAGGCTTCGCCGCCACAGCCTTGGGCAACGGCAAAGGCTTTTTCGGGGCTGCGGTTGGTCACGAGGATACGACGCGGCTTCTGAGCGGCGAGGTGTTTGAGCGTTAGTTCGCCCATTTTGCCTGCCCCGATGACCAGCACGGTTTTGTCCCCGAAGTGATCGTAGACACCGCGAACGTAATCAACAGCAGCACTGGAGACACTGACGTGGCCCTGGCTGATGCCCGTTTCGGTGCGGACCCGCTTGGCCACCCGCCGCGCGTGCGGAAACAGCAGATTCAGGATCGGCCCCGTGACCCCTAGGGCCAACGAGCGATCATAGGCTTTCTTCACTTGTCCTGCGATCTGCCCCTCGCCGATCAGCATGCTATCCAGGCTAGCCGAGACGCAGAACAGATGTCGCACCGCATCTAGGTTGTGATACACATACAGCTGAGCACGCACCACTTCGGGCGGCAGAGCGTGAAACTCGGCCAGAAACCGCGGCACGTCGCACGGCTGACTGGGGCAGGTCGGCCTGGCCAAGTACAATTCCACCCGGTTGCAGGTGCTCAGTAGCACTACCTCGTAGCCGAACTGGGCGGCAAGGTGGTGCATCGCACGAGCCGCTTGCTCGTCGTTGAAAGCGAGCTTCTCTCGCAACTCCACCGCTGTATTGCGGTAACTGCAACCCAGGGCCAACAACTCCATTGGTTATCCGCCCCCTATGGCCGGTTGATTGTGGGACAACGCTAGGCAGCATAGCATCAGGAAAAACGCTACGATCGTCATCAGGGCCACTTGCCGCGCCTTGAGGAACGAAGCCAACCGCAGAAACAGCACGACCGCAAACAAGACCCACAGCAGGAACGTACTAACCACTCGCGGATCGCTCCAGCCCACAAATTGGCTGGTGCTGAGCAACACCATCCCCGCTAGCATCCCCGCCGTCAGCAGAGGAAAGGCCAGCCACATCGCCCGGCGGTTCATGGCCTCGAGGCGTTCCAGGCTGAGCATCTGCAAGCCCGTGCCGGGCGTGGTCTTGGTGCGCAGGCGATACGATTGCACCAAATACATCACGCTCGCTAAAAAGCCGACACACACCCCTACCGAGGCCAACAGGAGCAAGATGCCATGCACCGGCCCCCACAGCGTGTGCGTTTCGTAGGTGGTCCACAAGCCGCGCTCGCTCGGCTGGCCAAACAGCACTGCCAACCCCGACAACGCCAGAACCAGCGGCAACACAAACACGCCCCACGATTGCCGACGATAGTGGATCGCCCCAGTGAGGTAGAAGACGGCCAGCACCCACGACACAAAGAGCAACCAGGAAAATTGCCAGATCAACGGCGGCTGTTTGGAATACAAATAGGCCGTGTGGGCCACCAACCCTGCCAGGGCCGACAGCAACGCCAATACACGCAAGGCGAGCCGCTGCAGCCACACCTGCAGCAACTCCAGAAGCAGAGCCAGGGCATAACTGGCCACAAAGCAGAAAATCGTGATGCGATTCATCGGCGTGGTGGGATCCGAGGGCCTCGACAGTATTTTAGCGGACAAACTCCGCCCTGAGAAGCGAAACGGTTGTGAGGCCAGCCAGGAGGGCGGTTTGGACACCAGATACCTTTCTCAACTCCCCAACTCTGGAGCCGACCCATGCCCTCACGTTCTGGACTGACCCGCTTGCCGCGCTGGGTACTGTTGGTGTTGCTTGTGTATGCGTTGTCCTTCGCCCTGCCTCATGACGAGCGAAACAAGGGATGGCACCTATTTGTGCTGGGGCTGCTCTACTTTTATTTGCCCTGGGGCTGGCCGTGGCTGGCCAATCCGCTTTTGTGGGTGTCCTTGCGGGCATCGAGGCTTTCTCCGCTGGTGAGCTTTTTCTCTGCCGGCCTATCTCTTGTGATGGCTGCGAGCTTCCTGATCGTGCTGTACCTCAGCGAAGTAAAAGAAACGCCAGGGCCAGCGTATTGGGTCTGGTTGGGCAGCATGGCGATCGCTACGCTCGGCAGTGGGGCACAGTATTATTCCATGCCTCCTGGCGCTGACACCCACCGGCCCCAGCCGTATGCTGATACCAGAAGAATCGCTTCGCCAGAACCCACGGACTTGGGAATACAGAAGTGAGTGTCCTAGCCAGCCCACAGGCTCTTCGTCACGTTCGCTCCGTCGGTCTGGACCCCGAACGTTTGCCTCGGCACATTGCCATCATCATGGATGGGAATGGCCGCTGGGCACAGCAACGCGGTCAACCGCGTGTGATGGGACATGCGCAGGGGGTGCAGACGGTCCGCCAGGTGGTCGAGGAATGTTCCAAACTGGGGATTGGCTATCTGACGCTTTATTGTCTGTCCAGCGAAAACTGGAAACGCCCCCAGGCCGAGCTGGATTTTCTGATGGCCCTGCTGGAGCAGTATTTGATCGAGGAGCGGGCCGAGATCCTGGCGCAAAATATCCGCTTCAGCACGATCGGCCGACGTACTGACCTACCCGAGCGGGTATTACAAGAGATCGACGAGAATATCCGCCTCAGCCGCCAGAACACCGGCCTGAGTTTGTGTTTAGCGATCAATTATGGCGGGCGAACCGAATTGCTCGATGCCTTTCGTCACATCGGCGAGCAGGTGCGTGCCGGCTTGCTCGATCCCGAACAGATCGACGAGACCGCCATTGCCAATGCACTGTACACTGGCGGCATGCCAGACCCTGATCTGCTCATCCGTACCGCTGGGGAGATGCGCGTGAGCAACTTTTTGCTTTGGCAGATCTCTTATGCCGAGCTGTGGGTCACGCCCAAGTGTTGGCCAGACTTCGACCGGGACACCTTGCATGCTGCCCTGCACGATTATGCCCGACGCGAACGTCGTTTTGGTGGCCTGAAGTGAACGAGACACGCAACCGCTTGTTCCTCGGGGCCATCATGGTCGCCGCCGTGCTAGCCATCTTACTGGTCGATCCGTGGCTGGCCCCGTGGTATCCGTGTTTGTTGCTTAGCTTGGTTCCCTTGGCGATGCTCTGTGGGGCTGAACTGCACACGCTGGCCCAAGGGCTGCCCCGGCCCCCGCGCTGGGCCATGGCTCTGACGCCGGGCATCGTGTTGGCCTCGGCTTGGTTTGGTCCTCTGCTCGGCCAAGTCGACCCCTGGCGAGGCACGGTCTCGACCTTTGTGGCGGTGGTGTTGCTGGCGTTTGTCGTCGAAATGGCATGCTATCGGGGCGAAGGTGGGGCTTTGGTCCGCTTGTGCTTGTTGCTCTTTGCAGCCGCCTACATCGGCCTTTTGGCCACCTTTCTGGCACAACTGCGTTGGGGGACGAGTGAAGGCTACCACGGGAGTGTCGCCCTGGCATTGGCGATTTTTGTGCCGAAGTGTGGCGATATGGCGGCCTATGGGGTGGGGCGCTGGCTAGGACGCACGCCCATGACGCCACTTTTGAGTCCCAAGAAAACCTGGGAAGGCTTGGTGGGGGGCCTCTTTGCCAGCGTCGGGGTTGCCTGGATGATTCACCTTTGCTTGAACTGCTTTACTCATTGGGTCTGGGCCGCTCTTTTCGGTCTGACCGTAGGAATCGCCGGGGTCTTGGGCGACCTAGCTGAATCGCTCATCAAACGCGATCGCGGTCAAAAGGATGCCTCGGACGCCGTGCCTGGTTTTGGTGGCCTGCTCGATGTGGTGGATTCGGTGCTGTTTGCGGCCCCGGTCGCCTACTGGTGGCTGAAATAACCGGAAGCAGTAAACAACCTCGCTGTCGCCGTCGCCTGTGGCTCAAAGAAAAAGCCCACCCCTCTAGTGGAGGGGTGGGCCTGAACAAGCAGTTTTCCGTTTGGGCTTGTGGTGCTTACTTGGTGCCCGCACCCGGGATCACCGGGTTGAGTACTTTCACCGGTGTGCTATCGGTCAACGTGTTGAACACCGGTTTGACATTCACCCGCACCGAGCGCCGATCCGCCGACAACACCGCTTGTGCCGTCACATCTGTGCCCGTGTTGACCAGCGAGCGAATACGCGACTGATACAGCAGGTGTGGTTTGTCCGTGGCCTTGGGAGCCTCGACCACCGGAGCCGGATTGACTCGTGGAGCCACTGGCACGCCACCGACGATGCCGCCTGACAAACCACGTTCGACGCCGGTGACCTCCGGTTCGCTCAGGCTGATCAGCTTGGAGAGGATGGCGTCGCGATTCTCCGGCGCGAGTTCCGTCTCCAACAGCGAATGCACGCTGCTAGGCGGTACATAGGCCGTCTCGGTGCGTCGACCCGTCTCCAGGGTGAAGGTAGCTGCCAGGACCGAATCGGAGTCGATCTTCAGCGGAATGAGTTGCTCCGTCTCGTCGGGCGTTCCCTGATTGCGGATGATCTTCACCTGTGCTTTGCCCCCGAGTGGCTTGCCCCAGATGCGATCTACAAACACTTTGTATTCGCCGTTGAACGCCTCACTAGCAGTGTAGGTCTCGCCCACGCCTGGCGTGAAGGAGTCGGCCAACATGGTGCCGCCGGCGATGGTCTGGTGGTTGAGAGCCGAACAGATGGTGCCGGTGGGTTCCTGAATCTTCAGATCTAGGTCAGCCTCGCCTTGCCAGAGCAACTTGATCACCAGGTCACGGCGTTGCTGGGCGTTGACCGTGGCCTTGAGACGTTCGGCAGTCGCCTTGTCGGCCTTACGGGCTAGAGCTTCGACGCGGCCGAGCGTGGTTTGCTTCAGTTCGTCGTTGCGCACCGGCCAATCTTGCTTGAGCAGGTGACCGGCCGCCCATTGCATGGCGTCGGCATCGTTGGCCATCTCGGCGAAGCGGGCTGCCTCGGCAAAGGGGATCGGCGTACCAGGCAAGAGGTTGGCAGCCTGTTTGCAGAAGGCAATGGCTCGCGGATAATTTTTGTCCTCGGCCAAGGCTCGAGCAGCGACGAGGTAGCCTTGGGCGTCCATCGGCTCCATGTCGGCAATCGAGACTTCGGCGCGTTCGATCTCCTCGGCGGAGGCCCCCGCTTCACGCAGAGCCAACGACAACGACTTGAAGACCCACGGTTGCACCACCACGCCTTCGCGGAGGTTGGCCTTGAGGAACTCCGCGGCGTGATCCCACTTTTTATTGAGGACGAGGAAGTCGGCCGTGGCGATCACCATGCCGGGCTCGACCGGACCTTTCTTCAGGGCAGCGGGCCAAATCTCCTTGGGATCGCGTTCCTTGCCATCGTTGCCGACGATGAGGTCGCGACCGGGGATCTCCGGGGCTTTGACAACTCCCCCGGCTCCTCCGGCATCAGCGGCTCCCATTTTGCTAAAGACGACGTTGCTTTCGCGGGTATGCAAGCGAGTGGTACCTTTGACCGTCAGAGCAAAGGCCGGCGGGTAATAACCCAGTTGGTTATCCTCGCCCAGCACGCCCGAGGTACTCCCGGTGTCCTGGTCGTCCAGCGGGTTACACGGTTGACCGGTCACCGGGTTGTACTGCATGGCCCAGTCACGCGGCTTGCCGACCACCTGGCGGATGAGTTGGATCAGGAGCTGTTGTTGGCTGCCACCTTGCAGGCCGAACTGACCGCCCAGGTTACCGAGTTGGCCGAGCTGACCACCGGTGAAGCCCGGGAAGCCACCACCAACTCCCAGGTTGACCGCGCCTTGGCAGTTGAAGCCGACGGCCCCCATCTGCCCCAGGCCCATCTGGCCCAGTTGGCCGATCTGACCGCCGACGCCTATCTGCCCCACCTGCAGACCCAGTTGGATACCGCCCACCTGCAGACCCAATTGCAGACCGCCTACCTGCAGACCCAGTTGGATACCGCCCACCTGCAGACCCAATTGCAGACCGCCAGCCAGCCCAAATTGACCCAGAGCACCGAATTGCAAGCCACCGGCCACGCCCAAGGCACCGGGGAAGCCACCCGCACCGATGTTCTGCACCTGACCCACGGCCGCCGGGTTGAAGGCATTGAGCGTGGGGAAGACGAGGTCGGCCACGGGATAGACCCGCAGGGCTTTTTCGGCCCGTTGCACTTCTTCGGTGGTGATCTCGATCTCATCACGACGGATGATGTACGTCAGGGGCGAGCCAAAAGTGGTCTTGGCCAGCAGCTTCTTTAACACGTTCCCCAAGGTGGTGCGGCCTTTGATCGTTTGCGGATCGCGCACTTCAAAGTCATAGGGATTTTTGGTCGCCCCCGTTTCCGGTTCTCGGAACGCACGTTCCTCGAACGAATAAGCAAAACTATGTCTCTTGGCCAAGTAGTCCAACAGTTCACCCAGCTTCGCCTTGTCTCGATCGACAACATCGGTGAAATCCACATCTACTGTCTTGTTCAGCAGGTCACGCAGTTCCGTGAACCGACCCGGGACATCGGCCCCGAAGGAGGTCACACCATAGCGAGAAATGCGATACTTGGAAAAATCGCTCCAATTGTCAAATTGCCCCCGCGTGATCCTTTTGATGGTCGCGTTGGAGGGAAACTCGATGGCCGGCTCATCCGGGAACGGAACATGGGAACGATCCACCTCCAGCAGAACCGCCAGGAAGCGGTCTTCGCGAATGCGACGCATGTCGCGTTGCTCGCGCAGGTGATACGAAGCCTGACCAATTCGGTAAGCGGCCGTCACCGCTGGGGGGACGGGCAAGCCCTGGTTGACTAGATCTTGGCGGATGGCTTCGGCCTGGCGTTCGGCCTCCAGTTCGCGAGCCTGATCCATCAGATTGTGGAAGACCCGCATGCGTTCGCGGACCCGCTCCTGGGCCAACATTTCTGTGCGTCGCACGTCCAGCCGGGCATCCGCGGCAGCTCGCAGCGCGGCGGCCTCGGCAGCATCGCGTTTGCGTTGTGCGCCGATGCGGTTGATGGTTTCCAGCGAACGGGCCAACCGCGTGCTAAATTCGTTGATGTCTTTGGGGTCCAGATCGGTATTGCCTTGCACCCCTTCGAGGGTCTGCTTCAGCATCCGATTGGCCTGATCAGGATCCACCGTCACAAGGCGATTGGCCTGACGGATAGCCTCGGCCACCATCTGCTCGGCTTGCTGACGAGCAATCTCCTTGCGAGCCTTGACATCGGCCAAAGCACGATCCGCCGGATCTTCTTTCGGGGCCTCGGGCTTTTCGTCGCCGTCGGCCAACACAACCACCTTGCGTTCGCCATTCTCAAAGCGAATCAGGGTCCGCTTCACGCCATTGAGGCGCAACTCGGCCAGAATCTGGGCCCGGGTCTTTTTACCGCTGTTCATCTTCTCGATCAGCTTCAGACCCGCCTGAGCCGCTTTCGAATGAGGAGCGAACTCCATCGCCTTGACATACAACTTGCGGGCCGCGTCCAGATTGTCCTGCTCAAGAGCCGTGTCTGCCTTGGCCAAGACATCTTCGAGGGCCAACTGATTTTGCTTGTAGGCAAAACCCAGCGCGCGATCCGCCGGTAATAGGGCCGGTTCGGTCTTCTTGGCTCGCCACTGATCGTACATCCCTGCCAGGAAAAAGTTTTCCTCATCAGCCGCTGGAACGGCAAGCGTGGCCTCGGCCCGAACCACCTCGCCGGCTAGTTCGCCGGTCACTTTCCAGTTGACCGCTGCGGGCATCTTGGTGCCTGCCTTGACTTTAGCGATCACCAACGTCGCTTGGTCGCGACGCAAGGGCGGCAGCACCGATGGCACCGTCTCACTCAGTTCGGCCGGCAGGCTAAACTCGCTGGGTTGCAGAATCGGCTCAGCAACGACCTTCAGCAAGCGGGCCGCCAACTCCCCGGGCTTCTCGCGGGCACCATGACGCACGGTCTTGCCGCCGCTGCCGATGCTCAGCCCATGCAAGTTGGCCGGATCCATCGTCACCCCCATCGGCACGGGGTAAAAGGCCGCTTGTTTCTTAGCCAGCAGCCGAACGAGCTTTTCACGCTGTTCCGCTCCCAGCGGATTGGCCACACTCTTCCCATCGCCAAAGAAGATCACCGCGCGACGACGACTTTGCTTGGGTTCAAACGTCTCCACAGCAGTCGCCAGACATTTCTCCAAATCGACCGCACCAAGCGGCAACTCCGCATGGAGTTCCTTCAGGGCCGCATCCAGTTCGTTAGAGGATTTGAATCCCCGTGTCAAATCCTTGGGAGAAATGTTGGCCGTCCATAAGGCCAGTCGATCCTCTTGTTTGAGCAGCTTACGCAATTCCTCGACCATCTGCACGGAAGCACTGAGATGGCCCATAGCCTTGCTTGCCGAGGTGTCAACCATAACGAGATAGTCGGTAGGAAGAAC
>Ga0272446_1000583_pt1 | contig 56385 bp, 44 predicted proteins | sample YNPCB0061_FD_194587 | JGI IMG/M metagenome (GOLD analysis project Ga0272446, IMG submission 194587) | Hot spring microbial mat communities from Yellowstone National Park, WY, United States - YNP-CB-006-1 | ecosystem: Environmental > Aquatic > Thermal springs > Hot (42-90C) > Sediment | place... | reverse complement strand
GGAGAGGGGCAGAGACCACCTGTGAAGGCAGCGGCGCGGCGCGCACAGGCGGGGCGGCGTCACTGTCCGACTCGACTGGAGCGTCGCTGAGCGCAAGCGCCGGCAGCGAGGATTGCAGGGATACAGCCGTTTTGGGCGTCTGCCCTGCGACATGGCGCAATTCATAGCGGCGAATCTGGGCGGCGGTGCGACGCGCCACCAGCTTGACCAGCTTGTCGGCTTCCTCCTCGCGCAGCAACACAGCCAAAGCAAAATGGTCGTTGGGTAGCTCATCACGAATCTGGTGAACCCGCGCCGGCGTGAGGCCGCCGTATTGCGAGAACTCCACCAGACTGAGGCCGCCGCCAAACTCAGGATCGACCTCTAGCTGGTTGATCTGACCATCGGCGCTCTTGGCATACTCCTGCAGACCGATGATCTCGAAGCTGCCGTTTTGGATGCCGCCGTTCACAATGCGCAACAAGTCGGTCAGTTCGTTGAAGCCTGGCGCCGCCAGCGTCACCAGCTCGACAGGCTGCGTCGCCAGCGCGCGCATCAGATCGATGCGGTTGCGTTTGATGACGCGGCCAAAGAAACGCTGGATGCGGGTCAGCAGACGCTCATTCTGCTGTGCGCGCCAGGAATAGATCACACAGGAGCCAGCGATCTTGTCGTGAAAGCTCTGCCGCCGATCATCGACGATGACCCAAAAGAAGCCAAGCCCCAGCGGCAACAGCGACGCCAGGTAGCCAAACCACCGCAGCGTGCCGTCCCAGTAGTTCATCGGCTTGCCATCGAGCCGCACCACGCGCACCCCCATGACGTACTTGCCGATCGTCTGACCGCCAGCACTCGTCAGAAAGATGAAATAGGTTGGGCCAGTCAGCACGGCAACAGCGACAGAGGTTGCGTTGGCGATAGAACACAGCAGGTTGCGCATCCCATCCCAATCGCTCAGCAGTGAGGGGCCGCTCGTGGTGATCTGACAGCTCTGTGTGTTCACGCCGAGAAAGAATTCCAGCGGCAGACTGATCGACGCTGTGATCACCAACACGGCAACGATCACGATCAGGATGTCGATGACGATGGCGACTGCGCGTGTCACAAAACCAGCGTACTGCCCCATCAATCCCACATTACGCCGCGCCATTGGTGCGCTCCCTGATATAGTCGGATGTGAGCCGGCCCGATTCCGCCCGGCGCTGGACATCCTCAGGTGGCGGCGGCAACTCCTCACGCGGCTTCAGGCGCAGGACGCCGCGCACGATCGCATCGACGAGCGAATCGCCCGTCACCGTGCGTTCACGCACCTCGTCGCGCAACTGGCCAGCGAGGCTGAGGCTTTGCCCCTGCACCAACGTCTGCACTGGCGTCGGGTGATCGTTGAGATAGTCGATGTAGATGTCACCCTGCTGACGAATCAACGGCTGCACAGCGTCCGGGGTGCTCTGAAGATAGGCGATATACTGGCCTGCCTGCGCCCGAATCAACTCCTGCACCAGAGGGTCGTTGACCAGTTCCGGCAAGATGGCACGCACCTGTTGGCGCACCAGTTGTTGCACGGCCGGATGCGCGCCCAGCACAGGCAGCAGGCGTTCGACCTGGGCGTCGATCAACGCGGCAATTTCGGGATTTTGACGCAGATACGCCAGCACGCTGTCGATCGCGCCGCCAATGACATCGGTGGTGACGCCCTCGCCAGCCAGCAGCCCTGTGCGCCCCTTGCTCTCCAGGTCACCAACCACCGTCTCGACTGTGGCGGTGATCGACGTGATCTGCTGGCGCACGATTCGGGTCACGCCGACGGCGTCGAGAGGGGCCAGCAGCGGCTCGGCGACGCGCTCGACGGTCGCCAGCACGCGCCGATTGACGGCCAGCGCAGCCGCCACGCTCTCATCGACCAGATCGCCAGCAGTCAACACCGAGCCGATCGCCAGGTGCGCCACGCGCGCCAACAGCGACGGTGGCTTGCGTTGTGCATTCGCCGCACGTTGTCCTTCAGCCAATCGACACCCCCTGCCGGCAGCGCCGGTCAACGAAACAAGCGCCCCACTACATTCAAGACAATTGTAAGCAGGATGCTGAGCAAAATCATTGTCCCAATTGGTGCATAAATGGTGAAGTTGTCGCGCTTGATCACAATATCGCCGGGCAGATTGCCAAACCAGGCAAAGCGTCCGCCCACCGCGATCAGCAGGCCAACCAGAAACAGCCCCGCGCCCGCAATCATCAACACTCTGCCGATCTCATTCATCGCTATCCACCTTCGCATTTTCCCCGCACACTACCATCTGGTCAACTCCCTTGCGCGGCGCCGCCGTCGCCGTCACGCGGCGTCAAGTATACCATGCCGCTGGGGTCTATTTCATATTGGGGGCGCGAAATCACCGGTTGCCCTCAACCTGAAATGCATCCATGCCGCTGGGTCAACCGGGACGCGTCGCAACAGGTGGAGGGTCCACTTCACGCTGAGGGGCGGAGTCGTTGCCGCAGGTCGCTGGATGTCCCCTTCGTTCCTGGCGCAACTCACTCAAGGCTGCTACAATCCACGTGCAAATCTACATTCCTGATTGACAAGTTGAAGCAGGTTGCCCTATGCACGGCGGCGAGTTGGTGGCTGAAGTTCTCCACGCACAGGAAACGTCATTCCTCTTCACCCTCGTCGGCGGGCACATCTCGCCGATTCTGGTGGCGGCAAAGCAGCGCGGCATTCGCGTCATCGACACGCGCCACGAAGCAACAGCCGTTTTCGCCGCCGACGCCGTTGCACGCCTGACAGGACGACCGGGCGTCGCCGCTGTGACCGCTGGCCCCGGCGTCACCAACACGATCACAGCGCTGAAGAATGCACAGATGGCGCAATCGCCTGTCGTGTTGATTGGCGGTGCGGCGCCGACTGCCTTACAAGGACGCGGTGCGCTTCAGGATATCGACCAGATGACTCTGGTGCGCCCCGTCGTCAAGTGGGCGCGGCGAGTCAACCGCGTCAAAGAGCTGATCCCGGTGTTGGAAACGGCCTTTCGCGAGGCGCAGACCGGCGTGCCCGGCCCCGTTTTCGTGGAATGCCCGGTCGATCTGCTTTACGGCGAGGCCACGGTGCGCGCGTGGTATGGCGCGGATCGCGGCGGCAAGTCGCTGGCGGATCGGGCGGTCAAGCAGTATCTACGCTATCACGTGCACCGCCTTTTCAGTGACGCCCATCACGCCAAAGCTGGCCCACGCATCGACGTTGCGCCCCCAGCGCCGGAGCTGGCTCTCGTCAAGAAGGTGGCAGAACAACTGCAACGCGCGCAGCGTCCGGTGCTATTGGTCGGCAGCCAGGCGTTGCTCGACGTTGCCCACGCCGCTGAATTGGCGGCTGCGCTGCAAAGCATCGGCGCGCCGGTCTACCTGTCGGGGATGGCGCGCGGGTTGCTGGGGCGCGATCATCCGCTGCAGTTGCGTCACAAACGCCGCGAAGCGCTGCGCGAGGCCGACTGTGTGCTGCTGGCAGGCGCGCCGTGCGACTTCCGGCTTGACTACGGCAATCATATCCGCCGCAGCGCCACATACATCTCGATCAACCGTAGCCGCACCGACCTGACCAGGAACCGCCGTCCCACCATTGGCTTGCTGGCTGATCCCGCGTTGACGCTGCGCACACTGGCGACGTTGCTGCCGGCGCCGCGACCGTCCAGTTGGCAACCATGGCTGGCGAATCTGCGCGCCCGCGACGATGCGCGCAACGCCGAGATCGTACAGCAGGCGCTTGCGCCGACCGGCCAGATCAACCCGCTGCATCTGTGCAGGGAAATTGACCGCCAGGTCACAGACAACACGATCCTGATCGGCGATGGCGGCGACTTCGTGGCCACCGCGTCATACATCATACAGCCGCCGGGTCCGTTGCGCTGGCTTGATCCGGGCGCGTTTGGCACGCTGGGCGTCGGCGCGGGCTTTGCGCTGGGGGCAAAACTCGTTCATCCCGACGCCGACGTGTGGATACTCTTTGGCGATGGCGCTTTTGGCTACAGCGTCACCGAGTTCGACGCCTTCGTGCGGCACCGCGTGCCGGTGCTGGCTGTGGTCGGCAACGATGCCTGTTGGTCGCAGATTGCGCGCGAACAGGTCGAGCTGTTGGGCGATCCTGTGGCGACGGAGCTGGCGCACAGCGACTATGATCGCGTTGTGCAGGGGTTTGGCGCCGCCGGCATGCGCCTGGACGACCCGGAACTGGTGGCGGAGACGCTGACGCAGGCGCGTGAACTGACCAGGCGCGGGCAGCCGGTGGTGGTCAACGCCCTGCTCGGCAAGCTGGATTTCCGCAAAGGTTCGATCTCGATGTAAGCCACACACTGCTTTTCCGCCAGAGCTTCCGGCGCACAAGAAAAGAGGGCTCACGCCGACGCAGTGGGCAGGTCGATCACGAAGCGGGTTTCACCTGCGTCCGACTCCACATGGATTTCGCCCTGATGCAGCCGGACAAGCTGCCGCGTGATCGCCAGCCCCAACCCGCTGCCCCCTGCATCGCGGCTGCGCGCATCGTCGGCGCGCCAGAAGCGGTCGAAAAGATGGGCAGCCGTCTCAGCATCGATCTCACCCGTATTGGCGATGATGAAGCGCACTGCGCCATTCGCCCCCACTGCGCGCAGGCGGATCACGCCGGACTCCGCTGTGTGGCGCAGGGCGTTGGTGAGCAGATTATCGAAGACCTGCAAGAGGCGGTCGCGGTCGGCGCGCAGGGTCGGCAGCAGCGCATCCGCTTCAGCCACCAGGTTGACGCCAGCATCTTGCGCCAGCGGCGCAAAGCGCGCTGCTGCGCGCTGCACCAGGTCGCCCGGCGCCACGGCCTCGAACTTCAGCGGCAGCCGGCCCGCCTCCGCCTGCGTCAACAAACGTAAGTCCTCGACCAGGCGGCTGAGGTGCAACGTCTGTTCGTAGGCGACCGCGACATGCTCCACATCGAGCGGATAGACGCCGTCCATCATTGCTTCCAGGTGGCCGCGCAACACGGTGACGGGTGTGCGCAGCTCATGCGCCACATCGGCGGCCATCTGCTGGCGCACCTGTTCGGCTTCCGCCAGGCGCTGCGACATGGCGTTGAATTCGCCCGCAAGCTGACGCACCTCAGCGCTGCCCTCCACTGGCACCTGCTCGCCGACGGTCGCGGCTGTCCAATGGGACAACCGCGTCGCCAGCAGTTGGAGCGGACGCGTGAGGCTGAAGGCCAGGAGCACGCCAGCCGCCAGCGCCAATAGCGTCGTCACGCTGCCTGCCAGAATCAATCCCCAATTGACCTGTTCGACAAAGCGCTGCTCCGCCGCCTGGAGCGCCTGCTCGCCTGGCGTCTGTTGTCCTAGAATGCCGATGAGCTGACCGTCCAGCAGTAGCGGCGTAGTGCGGCTGGCGCCGATGGATTCCAGCGTTTGACCGACCCAGGTCGCATCTGTGGCGGCGACGATCACGTGATCGGGTGTGGCGATGTAGGTCTGTGGGCCGCGCCCGCCAATGCCGCGCCCGTGCCCTGGCTGGCCGAGCAGCGCCGCAACACCCTGCCAGCTGCCAGCAGTGCGGTAGTAGTTGACCAGGTCATCGATCAACGGCGAACCGAAGAGCGCGGCGTCACGCTCGTTGACATACTCGCGAAAACTTGTCTGCACCGAGTTATAGACGACCCACGCCACAACGCCGGGCACGACCCAGGTCAGTAACAGGAAACCCAGGCTGAGGCGCACCCAAAGTTTGTTCATCACCAGCTCACACTCAGTCGGGCCGCATGCGATAGCCGACGCCGTAGACAGTCTCGACATATTCGGGACTGCGAGGATCGCGTTCAATCTTGGCGCGCAGATTCTTGACGTGCACGTCAATGGTGCGTTCGTAGGCGGCGTAGGCTTCGCCTTGAAGCTGATCGAGCAACTCCATGCGCGTGAAGACCCGTCCAGGCCTGGCGATCAGCACCTGCAACACGCCAAACTCGCTGGGCGTCAGCTCGATCGGCTGCCCGCGCAAGGTCACCGTGCGCATGTCAGCGTCAAGCTCCAACTCGCGCACGCGCCAGCGCGTTGGCTCGCCGCCCAATTCGCCGTGCGTGCGGCGTAGCAAGGCGCGTACCCGCGCCACCAGCACGCGCGGGCTGAAGGGCTTGGTCACATACTCGTCGGCGCCAATCTCCAGCCCGGTCACCTGATCGATGTCGTCGATGCGCGCAGTGAGAAAGATCAGCGGTGCATCGCTCTCCTTGCGGATCGCACGCGCCACCGACCAGCCGTCCATCTCCGGCATCATCACATCCAGCACGACCAGATCGGGCCGTTCATGGCGAAAGAGAAAGAGCGCATCGCGACCGTTTGCCGCAGTCACGACCTGGTAGCCCTCCTGGCGCAGATAGGCGCTGACCGTGTCAAGGATCGCCTGTTCGTCATCCGCCACCAAAATTTTCTGGGACATCACTACACCTCGCTCAAAAAGTAGACGAACGAAGTATAGCATGCAGTTGAAGGAGATTGAGAGATTGGGTGCAGCTACATGAATCACACCAATCTCTCAATCTCTCAATCTCTTCTCCTACGGCTTGACTGCAGTGACGCGTGCGCTGTAAACGCGGGGCATGCCGGGGCGAATCGGCACGATCTCTTCAGCGGAACGCTTGTCGGCTACGCTGATGTTGGTGAAGCCAGCGGCGCGCATTTGGGCGATGTAGGCCTCGACGTCGATGGCGCCCGTGACGCATTCAGCCCACTGCGCGAGATCGGCGCGCAGCGCGTCGCTGAACTCCCCCTCGGTCACGATGTCGCTCACCGCCACGCGGCCGCCAGGGCGCAACACCCGAAACGCCTCCCGGAAGACAGCCAGTTTGTCCGGCGCCAGGTTGATCACACAGTTGGACATCACCACGTCGATGCTGTTGTCCTCGACTGGCAGCGCCTCGATCTGTCCCTGGCGAAACTCGACGTTGGTCACACCCAGGCGTGCCTTATTGGCGTTCGCCTGCGCCAGCATAGCAGGCGTCATGTCCACGCCGATCACGTAGCCATCCGCCCCAACCTGACGCGCCGCGAGAAAGCAGTCGATGCCGCCGCCGCTGCCCAGGTCGAGCACACGCTCTCCAGGGCGCAAACCGGCAATCGTGACGGGATCGCCACAGCCCAGGGATAGCCCGGTCACGTCGGCAGGCAACCCGACGAGCAACTCGGCGTCGTAGAGTTGCGCAGCATTGGCATTGTCGTCGCAACAGCCGGTTGGCCCGCAGCAACTGGCGCGGTTTTCGGCAATCGCTCCGTAGCGCTCTTGCACAACTTCATGAATTTCGGTCAACTGGATCATGATCGCCTTCCTTCTGTCGTCAAACCAATATATTGATATTCATCGATGCAAAACATCGAACTGGATGCAGACTCGATGATCTGCATTGGCGAGAATTATATATTGATAAATATCAATTTGTCAAGCGCCAAAAGTGTGCAATGTCTGCTTCGCGATCGGGCGAAGTTACTTTTGTCGCAGGTCGTCGCCTCCGGCGTGGCGGGGGCGCGAGGCCACGCCAGCGCCCATGCTTTGCCGGCGCAACGAACGACGAAAGCAGCGAGCCGGCGTCGCCCTGCATAACTCGCCCCTCGCCCCTGTTTTCATGACCCGCGATGGATGTCCCCAAAGCGAAGGTGTCTGCTGGGTCAAGACGCGGCATCGAAGGTGAGGGCGGCGATCAGGCGGGTGCGGGTCGTTTCTGGCAGCGTGGGCTGCGGCAAGGTGCGGTAAAGATAGATCGTCTTGCGCAGGGTGTCGACGACGGCGCGGCAATCGGCGCAGTCGGCCAGGTGGCGCTCGATCTCAGCGCACACAGCATCGGCGGCTTCCCCGTCGATGTAGTCGGAGAGATCGGCGAGCAGGTGTTGGCAATGATCGTGCGCCATACGCATCTCCCTCGCGAAACCAGGGTCGTGAGTCGCGCCTGAACTCAGGCGTCCGCCGTGTGTGAGGCCAGCTCGGTGAAGTAGCCTGCGAGCCGCTCGCGCAGCCACAGTCGCGCCCGGTGGAGACGAACTTTAACGTTGGCGACGGAAACGTTCAGCACCTGCGCGGTTTCGTCGGTGCTCAGTCCTTCCAGCTCACGCAGCACAAAGACTGCGCGCAGGGCCTCGGGCAATTCAGCGATTGCGCGTTCCAGCTCCGAACGCGCTTCACTGGTCTGGAAATCTTCTTCCGGCAGACAACACCAGTCGAACAATTGGACAGGCGTTGTGAGTCCCTCATCGTCGCTGCCAGCAGGCGTGGCGTCGATGGAGACGTAGAGTGGCTGTTTCTTGCGCAACCGCATCAGCGCCGTGTTGTAGGCAATGCGGTAAAGCCAGGTGCCCAGGCCGGCGCGCCCCTCGAAGCTATCGATCGCCTTGAACGCATTGAGGAAGGTCTCCTGGACGATGTCTTCCGCCTCGTGTGGGTCGTTGACCATGCGCAGCGCCAAACGATAGACGCCAGCGCTGTGCCGGTTGATGCACTCGGCGCAGGCGCTCTTGTCGCCAGCGCGTAGCCGCTGGATCAATTCCCCTTCGTCGCCGCTCTCTGCGGTGGATGCCGTATCCGGCGCAAGCAGTTCGATCGCCATGCGCCGGATTATAGCAGCGAATCATGAGTTGTGCGTAAAACGTGGAGCGTGGTGCGTGCTACGTGGTGCGTGGAGCGTGTTCTGTGGCAAGACGCCCCGCTTAACACGCAGCACGCAACACGCTCCACGCCCATCAGGCGCTTCAAGCCTGTCTATGCTCAGTTCAGGTTGGCTTCCCAGCGGATGCGCGCCTGCTGCATGAAAGCCTCATCATTGACATTCATCAGTTTGGTGATCAGCATCGCTTCGGGCACGGCGCCTTCAACATGGATCACGTCGTTGATGACTGTGCGTGGGACGCCGTAAACCTGATAACGGTTGGCGAGATGCGGAAACTCGGTTGCCTCGACCATCGACGCCGTGATCAGGTTGCTTGCCATTGCCAGGCGATGCGCCAGCAGCACTGCGCGTGGGCAATACGGGCAGGTCGGCGTGACGAAGACCTGGATCGCCACCGGACTGGTCAACTGCGCCAGTTGCTCCAGCGTCTTCTCGCTCAGCCCAGGGTTGCCGCTGCTGGCAAGGCGAATATCCTCGATCAGCGTGCCAAATTCATAACCCGACGGGATGCCAAAGAGGCGGATGCCATAGTCAGCCGGTTCGTCGCCTTCGCGCACGACGGCTACGGCAGGAATTTTGTCAATTCCATAAGCCTCCGCCACTTCACTGTCCTTGACAAAGTCGCGCACTTCGACGCTCACCTTGTCCGAGAGCGCGGCCACCTCTTCGATCAGGGCGCGCGTCTCGGCGCACATCTGGCACTCGACTGCGCCACCCTCACCCTGAGTAAAGACCACCAGCTTCACAGGCGCTTCCAGGTCCGCCAGGGCTTCGCGCACCTGCTCTTTGATGTCATCGTTTAGAATTGCCATGTTGTATTCCTCTTGCTTCTCATTTGTAATCGACGCGTTGCATCTGTCTAACAGCTTTGATGCAGGAAGCGGGGAATAGTTACATGCTGCGCAGGGAATGTGCGATCGCGGCGATGTCGGCGGGCGTCGTGCGGCAACAGCCGCCGATCAGCCGGGCGCCAGCGGCGAACCAACGGCGTGCTGGCTCGGCAAAGTCGGTGACGCCTGTGCCTTCGACCCAACAACGCGCCGCCGCGTCCCAGCGTTCGCCGCTGTTGGGGTAGCAGAGCAGTGGCTTGTCTGTGCCGCGGCGTGCTTCGCTCAAGAGCGCCTCAATGTAGCGCGGGGGCGTGCAATTGACGCCAACGGCGACGACCTGATCCGCGGCGTCCGCCAGCCGCGCCGCGTCCACCATCGCCTCGCCAGAGGAGAGCGTCGCGCCATCGCGGCAACTGAAGGAGAGCCACGCCGGCATGTAGGGGAACTCCGCCAGCAGACGCACCAATGCTTCCGCCTCCGCCAGACAAGGGATCGTCTCACAGGCAAAGAGGTCGGCCTCGGTCTGCGCCAGCGCCTGCAGGCGCGGACGATGCCACGTCATCAACGCCTCGACGCTCAGGCCGTAGTCGCCGCGATACTCAGAGCCATCGGCAAGATACGCGCCATAGGGGCCAATCGAAGCGGCGATGAGCGGGCGGCGCGGCTTGCGCTGCGCCGTGAAGTCGGCCAGATACGCCTCGATCGCTTCCGCAGCGAGTTGCACGCTTAAGCGAAAGAGCGTGGCGACCTGGGCTTCATTGAGACCGCGGCGACGAAAACCCTCGATGCTGGCCTGGTAGCTGGCGGTGATCAGAACGTCGGCGCCAGCGCGCAGATAGTCGAGATGCACGGCGCGGATCAACTCCGGCGCGTCGATCAGCAGCCGCGCCGACCACAGCGCATCCCGCAGATCGGCGCCGCGTCGCTCAAGTTCGGTCGCCAGCGCGCCGTCGAGAATCACGACTTCATCACGTGACAGCCACGGTGCAAACGGATCATGCATCCTGCCCCACTCCTTGCCTTGCCCCAGTTGCGCCGCCATCGCGCACGGCAGACCAGCGAATCCTCAGAACTGCGCCGCCCTATAAACGCGCCATCAGCGCTGTCCGCCGAAAGGTGGCGGCGGCAAGCGCAAAAATGATCACGTTGAGCATCCACAACATCAGCCCCATCAGCGCCACCAGCCAATCGGAGAGAATGAACGCGCCAGCGGCCTGCCCAACGACGAGCAACACCACCGGCAAGACCACCAGGCTGCCGATCTGGTACGCTTCCTGGAAGGTGTTCACGCGCGACGAGGCGATGACAGTGACGCCCAATCCCAGCGCCGCCGCCGCCGGGCCAACCCAAAACGCCAATAGCAGCCAGAGCGGATTGGGCAAGACGATGCGCCCGGCGACGTAAAATGTCATGATGTCGGCGACGATGGCGTAGATAACAAAGCCCACCAGCCCGACGAGCGAGCCGGGAATCCACCCGCCCAGGATTTTTGCCAGCAACAACTCCCGGTCGGTGGTGGGCGTATAGACAAGCGCTTCGAGCGTTCTGCGCTCCTTCTCGCCGGCGAAGCTATCCGCCGCCACGACCGAGGCGGCCATCAGCGGCAACACGAGATACATTGGCGCAAAGAGGTACAGGACAAAGTAGATGTAGCCGGCCTGCACATCACTCAGCCCGGCGTACTGCTCGGCAAAGCCGGATGGCAGCGCTTTCGTCAGTTCCTCCATGTCCGTGGAGGGTGTATCGATCTGCGTCGCCATGCCGGAGATCAGGCCCACCAACACCGGCACCCCAACCATCAGCACCAGCGGCACGATGATCAGCGGCAGAACGACCGCGCGCGTGCGCAGCGCCACCATCGCGTCCTTGCGGGCAATCGCCCAGACTGCGCCCCAGTTCATTGGCTACAACTCCTGCAACGCAAAATAGACATCTTCCAACGACGGCTCTTCGGGCTGGACGCGGTAGAGCCTGAGATCATGCCGGAGGGCAGTCTGGATCATCTCAGGAATGTCGTGGCGGCTGACCCCGTGCAGGACGATGGTTGCGCTGCCGTTGCGCACCGTGGCGCGATCCGTCACGGCTTCGGCCAGGCTCACAGGCGGCGTCGCAGCGAAGAGCTTGATGGCACGCGCAATGTCACGCGCCTCGATCTCCAAACTGACGCGATGGCCGCGATTCAGGCGGCTGCCGAGTTCCTGCGTTGCACCGATGGCGAGCATGCGCCCCTGCGCCAGCACAGCCACGCGGTCGCACAGCCGCTCCGCCTCGGCCAGGTTATGCGTACACAGGAAGACCGTGCGCCCGCGATGGGTCAGCTGCTCGATCATCTGATGAACGTCGCGGATCGCCACCGGGTCGAGGCCAGAAGTCGGTTCGTCCAGAAAGATAATTTCGGGGTCGTGGATCAGCGTGCGCGCCAGCGCCAGCCGCTGCCGCATCCCCTTGCTGAAGCCGCCCACCTTGCTGTCGGCGCGTTTCTCGAGCTCAAATTGCGCCAGCAACTCATCGACGCGACGGGCGCGTGCGTGCGACGGCACGCCATAGACTTCCGCAAAATGCAGCAGCGTCGTGCGCGCTGTCAGACGGCTGTCGAGCGCTGGCGTCTCGGTGAGGATGCCGGTGCGCGCCCGAATGCGATGACCGTCGGTGGTCGGGTCAAGCCCAAAGACGCGTGCACTGCCCGCCGTCGGCGCGAGGACGCCGTTGAGCATCCGCACCGTGGTGGTCTTGCCAGCGCCATTGTGCCCCAGGAAGCCAAAGACTTCGCCGGCTTCAATGGTCACCGTCAGAGCATCGACAGCGACCTGGCTGCCAAAGCTGCGCGTTAACTTTTCTGTTGTGATGACACTCGTCGCGGCAGCGCCCATCGTTATCACATCTCAATCGTTCAACCACTGCGCCAGCAGCGGATGCTGCAATGTCTCTTGCACTGCGCGCCAGCCGTCCACCACTCCAGGCTGTGCACGCTCCGCCGGGTCGGGCATGAAGCCACAATCCAGGTAGCTCTTGAGCGCCCAGAGCCGACGCAGGTTGGTGCTCAGCATGGCGCGGGTATGATCGCGGGCAATGCGCCGCAACGCCAGCATCGTCATGGGTTTCGCCAGCCCACGGCGTTGATGCGCTTGCGCCACGACCACCCAGTGAATTTGTCCCCACGCGCCGCGCCCCTGCCAGTCGTCCTGCCACCAGGCGGTGATTGCGCCGACATCCTCGCCCGCCGCGCATTGCACAAAAAACATGCGGTCGAACAGTGCGTCCAGGCGAGCGCCGAAACTCGCCAGGAAGTGTTCACGGCTCACTACGAAATACGGTTCAGCATCGCGATGGAGCGCCACCCACGTCTCGATGTCGCCCGCACGATAAGCCCGGACAGTATAGCCAGTCGGCAGCGGCCAGACGGGCAGGTCGTCCAGCGTGGGGCGGATCATGTGCACGTCGAGATCGGGCGGGTCGGTCATGCCAACACCGCGGCATCGAAGCGCCCGTTGCGCATGATCGCCACTTCACGTCCGTCGGCGCACCGGCCAGTGACATTCATCGTGGCCGTGCCGATCATGAAGTCCACATGCGTGTCGGCAAAATTCGCACCGAGCGCCGCCAGTTCTTCACGGCTCAGTGCGCCGCCGCCCTCGACGCACTCTGGATACGCCTCGCCAAAGGCGATGTGGCAGGCGGCGTTCTCGTCGAAAAGAATTTCGTAGAAGATCAGCCCACTCTGGAAAATCGGCGAACCGGCGTCGACCAGCGAGACCTCGCCCAGCCGCCGGGCGCCGTCGATAGCAAAGAACTGATCGAGCACATCCTGCCCCACCGCGGCTGTGTACTCGACGACTTCGCCCGCCTCGAAGCGGAACCAGGCGTCGCGCACTTCGCGCTGCATCGGAAAGGTCGGGCGCGAGGTGCGCACATAGCCATGGGTGCGCTGATTGTGCGGCGTAGTGAAGACCTCCTCAGTCGGCATGTTGGGCTGAAACCAAACGCCGGCTGGCGTGGCCGAAGCGCCGCCCACCCACCGCGCCCGCTCAGCCAGACCGACCAGCAGATCGGTGGCGGGCTTGCCATCCGGCCCAGGCGTCGGGTCAACGAAGTGCAACGTATGCACCTGGTTGCGCTGCAGAAAGGCGGCGACGCCGGTCAACTGGCGGTTGAGCGCGGCCCACGCCGCCGCCGGGTCGGGCTGGTCGGCGCGCACCATGCGCAGGATCGTCGCCCACAGCGCGTCCACCGCCGCCTGCACTGGCAGGTCCGGAAAGACCTGCTGCGCCCACGCCGGGGTAGGCACACCAGCGACGCACCACTGCATCTGATTCGCCATCATCGCCTGCGTGTAGAATTTGACCGCACGCGCACGTTTGATTGTCCACGTGCGCAACGCATCGGGCGCGACGGCTGCCAACGCCTCTGGAAACTCGTCGCCGACCAGGCTGAGGCGCGCCCAGCCTTCATCGACGAGCTGGCGAAAACGCGCCACCTCGAAGGCTGGATAGTCCAACTGCTCGACGTTGGCATGGTTCAATGTCGCCGCCAACGTGGGCGCGTCCACCCACTCGACGTGCACGTAACCGGCGCCAGCGGTGTACGCCGCCGCCACAACCTCGCGGACAAACGCCGCATGGCCCAACTCGGCGCGCACAAGCAACTTCTGACCGGGCTGAAGATTGACGCCGGTGCGGATCAGCAAATCGGCGTAACCGCGCGTATTCACAATCGATTCACTCATCTTGTAGGCAACCTTTTTCTTTGCAGGTGCAACGTGCAGCTTGTTGAGTCCGACTTCTACACATTATGTCTGCACTGCTTTCTGGTGCACATGGGCTTACACAGACCGATGGCGCACGTGTTGCGTGTTGCGTGTTGCGTGTTGCGTGTTGTTGCGCAGCACATGCAGCACGTGACACGCAACCAGCAGCTCGTTTGCGCCAACGTGTACAGGAAGCCCTGCAGCCACCAGGAAACTGGACAGGCTGAAAGTCAGATACAGATTATAGCGCGCAACGTCGAGCGCGGGAAACCTGCCAGGGCGATTGGAGGGTCTACTTCACGCTGGGGCGACGGCACGCTGTCACGCCGGAGGCGATGACCCGCGATGGATGCCCCCAACTTGAATTACACCCGACAATTTCACGGTTGGGGCGCGTCTTCTGTATGCGAAGCGCCCGATTCGGAAATAGCCTCACGGTAATCGGCGGCAAAATGTGCATAATGTTCAGGCATGGTCGCCAGTTTGCAACAAGGTTTTCAATTAAACGCCTATCAGTCACCGGAACATGCAGCTTTCGAATGGCCTCACGGCCCGCACGCTGTGCTGCTGGTGCATGGCTTCCCCGGCACACCGGCTGAGATGCGGCCGGTCGGTCGCATCTTCGCCGATGCAGGCTGGAGTGTGCATGGGTTGCTGCTGCCCGGTTTTGGCGCTGAATTTCCCACCCTGGGGAACAAACAGCACACGGACTGGGACGCAGCCATCGATGCAGCGCTGGCTGATCTGCAGCAGCGGTATGTGCGCATCGCCATTGCTGGCAACTCCTTTGGTGGTGCGTTGGCGCTGCGGGCGGCGGCAACACACCCCGTCGCTGGCGTCGTGCTCTTTGCGCCCTTCTGGCGCGTCGATAGCTGGCTCGAAGGACTTCTTCCAGTGGCGGCACGCGCCTTCCCGCACATCCGCCCCTTCGCCCGCGCCGATTTCGCCGATTCACGCCTGCGCACTGAGCTACGCCACTTCCTGCCTGACGCCGATCTCGACGACCCGGCAGTGCAGGCTGGCGTCCGCCAGCTCACGCTGCCGACACGCGTGCTCAGCCAGGTGCGTCGCGCCGGCCAGGTGGGCTACCTGGCCGCCCGCAGCGTGACCGCACCTGTCCTCATCTTCCAGGGACGTCGCGATCCGCTGGTCAAGCCGCGCCTGACGCAGCGGCTGGCGCGGCGCCTGCCCAACCTGGCCGGCTATCTCGAAATCGACGGCGAGCATGATCTGGTGCGTGGGGCGGCGCCGGATTGGCCGGTCGTCACCACCGTTTTGCACGCGTTCGCCGCACAGATCGCGGCGACGACACACATTGCGCACCCCGCCGCACCACACCGTCACGAGCGCATCGCATGACATCGACTGTTCACAGCACGCTTCAGCATTTGACCGCCTACGCCCAGCCGCGCCGCCTCCTGCAACCGGCTACGATCCTGGCGGCGGCGTGGCTGCTCACCATGATCTCGATCCCGATCCTGCGCTGGGTGATCGGCGACAGCGTGCTGCACTACGGCGTCATCGCCGGCGTGATCTTGCAAGCCGCCGCCGTGCTGACAATCAGCTATTGCGCGTGGGGAGCGCGCACGGTGCTGCGCATCGCCGCCATCGTCATCCCGCTTTCCTGGCTGATCGAGCGCATCGGCAGCACGACGGGCGTCCCCTTCGGCACCTATCACTACACCGACGCGCTGGCGCCGCTGATCGGCGGCGTGCCCGCCGTGATCCCGCTGGCGTGGCTGATGATGCTGCCGCCGGCGTGGGCGGTCGCCTACGCCATCACCGGAACTGTACGCGGCTGGCGCTTCGTGCTGCTCAGCGGGCTGGCCTTCACCGCCTGGGACCTTTTTCTCGACCCGCAGATGGTGGCGTGGGGTTACTGGGTGTGGGAGACGCCGGGTCTCTACTTCGGCATTCCGCTCGTCAACTTCGCGGGCTGGCTGCTGGCGTCGATGCTGCTGACGTGGCTGGCGCGCCCGCCGATCCCGCCGGTGGCGCCGCTGCTCTTTGTCTACGGTGCGGTTTGGTTCCTGCAAAGTGTTGGTCTATCCTTGTTCTGGCAGATGCCAGGCCCGGCGCTGTTTGGCTTTGTGGGGATGGGCGTCATGCTTGTCGCCGCCCTGCTGCGACTCAGGGGCAGCTTGATGCACAGCCAGTCTTGATGCAGAGACACAGCAGCGCACAGCTTTTTTGCAGCGGGGTGGCAGAAGAAGTTCATGCGCAGCGTTCTCTCCGGGTTTCTCACATCTCAGCGCGGCGCGGACAGAGAGACTGACCATGTTTGACATGCTTGTGTTTACGGTGATCGGCTTCATGGCCGGCGCGCTGCCCTTCTCGGTGTGGATCGGCCGGTTTGCCCTCAAAAAAGAGATTACGCAATTTGGCGACGCCAACCCCGGCGCCACGAATGTGCTGCGCGCTGGCGGGCGCGGCTGGGCGGCGCTGGCGCTGGCGCTCGATGCGCTCAAGGCGGCGTTGCCGATCAGCCTGGCCTACTACGTCGTCGGCATTGCGGATTGGCGGCTCGTGCCGGTGGCGTTGGCGCCGGTCTATGGTCACGCCTTCTCGCCGCTGCTGCGCTTTCACGGCGGCAAGGCGGTTGCCGCCACGCTTGGCATGTGGATCGCGCTGACGCTGTGGACGGCGCCGACGATCGGCGGCTTCAGCCTGCTCGCCTTCACGAAGCTGGTCGGCGCCAACGGTTGGGCGGTGCTTTTCGCCAACCTGGTGATTCTGCTCTACCTGCTGGTGGCGCCGACGGCGTTTGACTTTCTGCATCTCCAGCCAGCCACGCCGATTTTGCTGGCGATCTGGGCGGGCAACGTGGCGCTGCTGATCTACCGCCACCGCGCCGATCTTGCTCAACCACCCACGTTGCGCCGTCGCAACCAGCCCCAGCCATGATCGTCTTTCCTATGCTGGTCACGGTTGCGCTCGCCATCTTGCTGGCAATTGCGACAACGAATGCCCGCACTTTCCCACGCCTGCGCCCACAGTCGCTGCCCGGTCACACTACACTGCCCGCCGTCTCGGTGCTGATCCCTGCTCGCAATGAGGCGCCAATCATCGGCGCGACGCTGGAGGCGCTGCTGGCGCAGCAGTACCCGAATCTCGAAATCCTGGTGCTCGACGACCGCTCGGACGATGGCACCGGCCACGTGGTGGCGGCCGCCGCACGACAGCATCCCCAGGTGCGGCTGTTGTGTGGGTGCGAGCTACCGCCTGGCTGGACGGGCAAAAACTGGGCATGCACACAACTAAGCGAAGCCGCGCGCGGCGACCTGCTCGTCTTCACCGATGCCGATGTGCGCTGGCAGCCCGGCGCGCTGTGCAGCCTGGTCGCCGCCGCCGATACGCTGGACGCCGACCTGCTCACCGTCTGGCCGACGCAGATCACGCAGAGTTGGGGCGAGCGGCTGACGGTGCCGCTAATGGCGCAGGCGGTGCTGGCCTATCTGCCGGTGCGGCTGGCGCACGACTTCTATCACCCGCTGGCCGCAGCGGCCAACGGCCAGTGCATGGCCTTTCGCCGTCCCGCCTACGCGACGATTGGCGGCCACGCGGCGGTACGCGGCGCCATCGTGGAGGATGTGCAACTGGCGCGGCGGATCAAGGCGGCAGGTCTGCACCTGCGCATGGCCGATGGCGCGGGGCTGGTGCAGTGCCGGATGTATACAGGCGGGCGCGCCGCCATCGACGGCTTCACGAAGAATATCCTGGCAGGACATGGCAACCGCGTCAGCCTGTTGGCGCTCTCGACGCTCTTTCACTGGTCGCTCTTTCTGCTGCCCTGGGTGTGGCTGGCGCTAGGATGGGCGTGGCCGCTGCCAGGCTGGCCGGGCTGGCCGCTGTTGCTGGTGGCCGCCGGCGTGACGGTGCGCGGACTGACAGCCTGCGTCACCCGCCAGCGTGTGGCCGATGCGCTGTTGCTGCCCATCTCTGTGTTGATCTTCACCTTCATCGCCGCGCGGGCGGTGTGGTGGCGCGTGCACTACGGCGGCGTGCTCTGGAAAGGACGCGTGATTCATGGGACGTGAAGCGGAACAAGTCATCATCGTCGGCGCTGGCATCGGCGGGCTGAGCGCAGCGATTCGGCTGGCCGCAGCCGGGCGCCGCGTGACGGTGCTGGAGCAGGACGCACAGGTCGGCGGCAAGATGAGCCAGGTCACGCAAGACGGCTTTCGCTGGGACACCGGGCCATCCGTGATCACGATGCGCCCCGTTCTCGAGGAACTCTTCGCCGCTGCTGGACGCCGACTGGAAGAATATCTCACGCTGGAGCCGGTCGAGCCGCTGACGCGCTACTTCTTTCCAGATGGCACGCGCCTGGACGCCACCCGCGACCTGGCGAAGATGGCAGAGCAGATCGCCGCGCTTGACGTGCGCGATGTGGAGGGCTATCTCGACTTTCTTGAATACGCGGCGCGGCTTCATCGCATCACCGGGCCGGTCTTCGTCTACAACCAGCCGCCGACGCTGCGCACCTTTCTCAGCGTCTCGCCGGCGGACATGGTGCGCGTTGATCCGTGGTTGACGATGGATCAGGCGATCCGTCGCCGCGTCCGCTCACCGCACTTGCGCCAACTGCTGGGGCGCTTCGCCACCTATGTCGGCGCCAGCCCCTTCCAGGCGCCCGCCACGCTCAGTGTGATTGCACACGTGGAATTGACCGGCGGCGTCTGGTACCCGCGCGGGGGCATCTATCAAATTGCGGCGGCGCTGGCGCGGCTGGCGACTGAACTGGGTGTGGAAATCCACACCCAAACGCCCGTCACCCGGATCGTCGTGGAAGATGGGCGCGCCATCGGCGTCGTCACCGGCGACGGGCGCGCGCTTGCCGCCGCTGGCGTGATCGCCAACGTCGATGTGACCACTGTCTACTCACACCTGCTGCCGCCGGAGCTGGCGCCCGCACGCCGGGAGGCGCTGCGCCGCCGCCAGACCTCGTGCTCCGGCTTCGTGCTGCTGCTGGGCGTCGAAGGCGAGCATCCACAACTGGTGCACCACAACATTTTTTTCAACCGCGACTATCGCCGCGAGTTCACCGACATCTTTCAGCGCGGCACGCCGCCCCGCGACCCGACCGTCTATGTCGCCATCACCAGCAAGCGCGACCCCACGCATGCACCGCCGGGCTGTGAAAACTGGTTCGTGCTGGTCAACGCGCCGCCGCTGGGCCCCGCTTTCGATTGGCTGACGCAGGGCGCCGCCTATCGTGCGCTGGTGCTGGAAACGCTGGCGCGCTACGGGCTGGACATTCGCGGTCGCATCCGCAGCGAAGCGGTGTTGACGCCGCATGACATCCAGCAGCTCACCGGTGCGTGGCGCGGCGCCCTCTATGGCATCTCATCGAATCAGGCGCTGAACGCCTTTCGGCGCCCGCACAATCGCTGCCCGGACGTGCGCGGCCTCTATTTCGCCGGCGGTGCGACCCACCCCGGCGGCGGCGTGCCGATGGTGACGCTCTCCGGCAAGGTGGCGGCGGAGCTGCTGCTGAGCGACGCGCGTGGGTGACGGCTGGGGATGCGAGGGGCGACGCCTGCGCACCATGTTCATCGTTTGTGGCGCCGACAAGGCATGACGCCTGACCTGAAAATAGAACGCGGACGACGCGGATCGGACGGATTGACGCTGATCCAAATCTGTGAAATCTGCGGCTCTATTTTCATTGTTGATTGTGCCCCGCTGGGGCATGGACACTGACCTGAAAATAGAACGCGGACGACGCGGATTGGGCGGATTGACGCTGATCCAAATCTGTGAAATCTGCGTCATCTGCGACTCTATTTTCATTGTTCATTGTGCCCCAGGGGGGCATGGATACTGACTTAAAATCGGCGTCACGAGCAGTAGTTCAATCCTGGGACTTACGCAGTTAGCTCAGCAACCTTCCTGGAAGCTCTCAGCTTCCAGGAAGGTGACACTCTGGAACCTGCGTAAGCCCAAAATCCAACTTGTTGACTATCTATAAGGAGTGAAGGGCTGTATGACAGATGAAATTGGCGTCGAGCAACTACCTGCGCGCAAGCGGCGGCGCTGGTGGCTGTGGGTGATGGCAGGGTTCCTGGTCGCGGCGTTGTTGGCGGCGGGCGCATTCGTCCTATGGGCGAGCAACCCGGCGCAACCGATGGCGCAGGCGTTGGCTGCGTTGCAGGGTGACAGCAAAGTCGGCGTGGTCGAGGGCAAATGGATTGTCTTCCAGCCGCTTGTGAACCCCAAGTCGACCGGCTACATCTTCTATCCCGGCGCGTTGGTGGACCCGCGCGCCTACGCACCGCAGGCGCGCGCCATCGCTGAGAAGGGCTACCCGGTGGTGATCGTGCCGATGCCGCTCAACCTGGCTATCTTCGGCGCCGGCCGCGCCAACGAGGTGATGGCTGAGTTTCCCGACATCCAGCAGTGGGTGATCGGCGGCCATTCACTGGGCGGGGCGATGGCGGCCAACTATGTCGCCAATCACCCCGGCGCAACCGCAGGATTGGTCTTCTGGGCTGCCTTTCCCGCGGGCGGCGACTCGGTGGCGGCGCAAACGGAGCTGATCGTCTATTCGATCTATGGCACGCTGGATGGCCTGGCGACGCCGGAGGAGGTGCTGGGCGCTGCGCCGCTGCTGCCGCCAGGAACGCGCTTCATCCCCATCGAAGGGGGCAACCACGCGCAATTTGGCTGGTACGGCGACCAAAACGGCGACAACCCGGCCACGATCAGCCGCGCTGAGCAACAGAAGCTGACCGTCGACGCCACCGTCGAGGTGTTGGCGCAGGTCGATCAGTGACAGGCGTGACTTGTGGCTCGTCACGATTCACGAGTCACAAGTCATTTCTTTGTGTCCACTTCATGTTGGGGACGCAGTTCACCCGTCGTCGCCCTACAACCTCACGCCACCCTGCCCACGGCAAGCACGACGTTGTGCCCTCCAAAACCGAACGCATTGATCAGCGCATAGCGCGCATCCACACGCGCGGCGACGTTGCCGACGATCGGCACGTCGATGGCGGGATCAGGCGTGTAGTTGATCGTGGGTGGCACGATGCCTTCGCGCAGCGAATGCACAGCCGCCACGAGCGACTGCGCCCCCGCCGCACCGAATCCGTGCCCGATCATGCTCTTGATGCTGGTGACAGCGAGACGGTCGGCGTGCGCCCCAAACGCACGGCGCAAAGCCAGCGCTTCGGCGGCATCGTTGAGAGGCGTCGCCGTGCCGTGAGCGTAGATGACGTCCACCTCCGTTGGCGGAATGCCAGCATGTTGCATGGCGCCCAACAGCGCGCGCTGCGCGCCGCCAGAGTCCGGCTCTGGCGCTGTCACGTGGAAGGCGTCGGCGGTCAACTTGCCACCCAACACCTCGGCGTACAGGGTAGCCCCCCGGGCGCGGGCGTGCGCCTCCGTTTCGAGGACCACCGCCGCAGCGCCTTCACCCGGCGCCAGCCCATCGCGGTCGATGGAGAACGGACGGCATGCAGTGGACGGGTCATCGGTGCGGCCTGACAGCGCGCCCATCCGTCCAAAGGCGGCAAAGGTGATCGGCGTGATGGAGGACTCTGCGCCGCCCGCAATAAAGATGTCAGCCTCACCGCGCTGCAAGAAATGGTACGCCTCCAGCACCGAATAGTGGCCGCTGGCGCACGCCAGCGTATGCGTCATCACCGGGCCGCGCGCGCCGAGCTGAATGGCAACCGCTGTGCTCACTTCACCCGGCAACATGTGCATACAGCTCAACGGATCGAGGCCGCGCCAGCCGGCCTGCGCCAGGGTGGCGGCGTAGCGCTCCACCATCGGCAGGCCTGCGCCGCCCGTCGCCATGAAGACGCCGACGCGCTCACAGTTTGCCGGTGTGATCGACAGTCCGGCGTTGGACAACGCCTCCTGCGCCACCGAGAGGGCGAAGTGCGTGGCGCGCGGCCAATCGGCTCCGGTCAGCTCCGCCGGTGGAGCATAGCCCTTGACCTCGCACCCCACTGTGTAGGGCATGTCGCCCGGATCGAAGGCGGTGACGTGCGCAGCACCCGACTGCCCGGCGACCAACTGCTGCCAGTAGGTAGCCACATCATTGCCGATCGGCGTGACCGCGCCCATGCCTGTAATAAAAACTCGCGTCATCGACAGCCATCCTTCTGAGGATCGTCCTGAGGATCGTCCAACTTCATCTTTGCAGCTTCATCAACCTCGAAGCCTCCCACATTGTACCGAAAGAGCAGCCTGGCGGCACAATGTGAGAAAAGTCAGGTTTGCTTCATGGCTGGGGCGAAGGGAGATCATCGCAGGTCATCGCCTCCGGTGTGACGTAGCGTCATGTCACGCCAGCGGCGATGAACCACGGGCAACGGCTCCGCCCCAGCCATGGAATAGAGCCTCCCGTCCGGACGTGATTGGTGTGCAGCATCGGATGCGGTATGCTTGGGCTGGACAATGGAAATCGGCGCTGCCGAGCGCACACCACCTTTCAAGGAGCAACCATGAACTACCGCAATCTGGGCCGCACCGGGCTGAAAGTTTCCGAAATCTGTCTGGGCACGATGCAATGGGGCTGGACCGCCGACGAAGCAACCAGCCAGACCGTGATGGATGCGTTCGTGGACGCAGGCGGCAATTTCATCGACACCGCCGACATCTACAGCAATTGGGCGCCCAATAACCCTGGCGGCGTGAGCGAGGAGATCATCGGGCGCTGGCTGAAGGCGCGCGGCAACCGTGATCAGATCATCGTGGCGACAAAGGCACGCGGACGCATGTGGGAAGGCCCCAATGGGGAAGGTTTGAGCCGCGCCCACCTGCTCAAGGCGTGCGAGGACAGCCTGCGCCGCCTGCAGACCGACTACATCGATCTCTACCAAACGCACTGGTACGATGAAGAGACGCCCATCGAGGAGACAATGGCGGCGCTGGATACACTGGTGCGCCAGGGCAAGGTGCGCTACGTTGGCTGCAGCAACTATCCGGCCTGGCGGCTGATGGAAGCGCTCTGGGCAAGCGACAAGCACAACCTGGTGCGCTACGACTCGCTTCAGCCACACTACAATCTGGTGCATCGCGCCGAATTCGAGCGCGAGTTGAAGGAGGTCTGCCTCACATTTGGCATCGGCGTGATCCCGTATAGTCCGTTGGCTGGCGGCTTTCTCACCGGCAAGTATTCCCGCGACCACGATGCCCGCAGCGTCCGCGCGGCCGGCGTCAGGCGTCGCTACTTCAACGACGCCGGCTGGCGTGCACTGGACGCCGTCAGGAGTGTCGCCAGCGAGAGCGGCAGCACGCCGACCGCCGTCGCGCTGGCGTGGTTGCTGGCGCAGCCAGGCATGACGGCGCCCATCGTTGGCGCCAACTCGGTGGCGCAATTGCAAGCGAGCCTGGCCGCCAGCGGGTTGATGCTCTCCGCCAGCCAGCTTGCCACCCTGGAACGAGCCTCCGCCTGGGCAGTGGACGAGGAGGAGTAGGGTGGGAGGAGCAAGGGGCGACGCCTGCCCGCTTGTGCCCCCATCCTCACGGCGCAAGCTGACGGGTGTATTTCAGTTGGGGGCAACCAGTGATTTCGCACCCAATATGAAATAGACCCCACCTGACGGTGGGCTTTTGACCGGACTGCAACAGTGATAGAATGGTCGTGCTGAAACAGGGGCGTTGCGCTGTTTTTTCAATCACAGGTTTGAGGTGGAGATCGTGACCATCAGAATGCAAATTGCCTTGCCCTCCGAGACGCACACGCGCCGCTCCTTGCTGGAGATGGATCAAGCGCAGCTTGCCGACTACCTGGCCGCGTGGGGGCAGCCGGGCTTTCGCGCCCGCCAGGTGTGGGAGTGGATCTACAAACGCTTTGCTGGCGACTTTGCCACAATGACCAATCTGCCCAAAGAGTTGCGCGCCCGGCTCGAGGCAGAGGCCACCATTGCGCCGCTGCGCCTCGTCACGGAGATTGTTTCGCGCGACCGCGACACGGTGAAAGCGCTCTTCCAGTTGCACGACGGCCAGACCATCGAAGCGGTGTTGATGCTCTACGACGAACGACGCACGCTCTGCATCTCCAGCCAGGCCGGCTGTGCGATGGGGTGCACTTTCTGCGCCACGGCCCAGGGCGGATTGGCGCGCAACCTGACGCCCGGCGAGATCGTGGCGCAGGTGCTCTACTTTGCCCGCTACCTCGCCGACCCGACGCTGCCGCCAGCGACCGCCGTGACGCGCCCGACAACCGTCACCAATATCGTCTTGATGGGAATGGGCGAACCACTCCACAATTATACGAACGTCTGGACGGCGCTGCGCCGGCTGACCGACGCCGATGCTTTTGGCCTGGGCGCCCGCCACATCACCTTGAGCACGGTTGGGTTGGCGCCAGCGATTGACCGCATGGCCGATGAGGATTTACAGATCGGTCTGGCCGTCAGCCTGCACGCGCCCAACGATGCGCTGCGCACACAACTGGTGCCGGTCAACAAGGGGTATCCCGTCGATGAGGTCTTGGCGGCGGTGCGACGCTACATCGCCAAGACCAACCGCCGCGTCACCTTTGAGTACGCGCTGATGGCTGGAATCAACGACACACCCGCCCTGGCGCAGGAGCTGGCAGCCAAACTCCAGGGAATGCTGTGCCACGTCAACTTGATCCCGCTCAACCCCATCCCGGACAGCCAATACCAGCCTACCAGCGATGCGGACGCCGCGCGCTTTGCCCAGATTCTGCGCGACGCCGGCATCCCCACAACGGTGCGCTTGCGCCGCGGCATCGAGATCAACGCCGGTTGCGGGCAGTTGCGGCGCGCAGTGAACAAGGCGGCGTAGCCCGGAAGTGACGAATTCACAAAAAAACGAGGTCGATCCCTTGTCGGATCGACCTCGCATCAACCACAGATTCCACCGCGCCAGCGCGGCGCCGTGCGTTACGCCTTGGTGGCGCTCTTCAGACACGCCGTGCACAGGCGCTTGCTCACGGGCTTGCCATCCTGCATCACCGTCACCTTCTGGATGTTAATATCCCAGTGACGACGGGTTGCCTTCTTCGACCACGGGCGGTTGTTGCCAAACTGCGGCCCTTTGCCACACTGCTGACACTTAGCCATTGCTGCAATCCTCCATTTCTGCGAAACCCAGGCCAGCGTCAGATGAACGGCCTCGGGCATGATATCTGCACAACAGTCGAAGAGTAGCACATGTGGGCGAAGCTGTCAAAACAAATGATGTTGCAGCAGCTTGAACTTTCTCTGTTAGTCTTGTATTTGCACTGGCGCTGGCGATGAATCCTTTATGCCGCTGTGGTGTTACTCTTTGTAGAAGTGCACAGCAGTGTATTGATGCTGGCAACGGGCGGTGACCAGCCCGATCGCAATCGACAAGGGGTGACATGTGGACACACAACACGACTCACAATCTAGCATCGCAGCGCAACCCGCGGCCACGCCCGCCGACGCAGCCACGCCCGCCGACGCAGTGACGCCGTCCGAGTTGCACGAAAAATACCCCGATGATCAGCCAGTGACGACGCTCGACGCGCGCGATCTGCAATCGCTCTTTCAAGCAGCCTATGAGTGGCTGGCGCACAACTACGAACTGGTGAATCGGCTGAACGTCTTTCCTGTGCCCGACGGCGACACCGGCACCAACATGCTGCTAACGATCAAATCGGCGCTGGCGAATGTGCGCGGTCAGTCGCACGCCACGGTGGGCGATGTCGCCGAGGCGGCAGCCGAGGGCGCCCACCACGGCTCGCGCGGCAATTCGGGCGTAATCCTGGGGCAGATTCTGCAAGGTTTCAGCCAGGGGTTGCGCGAAAAAGCCACCCTCAACACGCAGGATATGGCGCACGCGTTGCGCGCCGCCACCGAATCAGCTTACGCCGCCGTGCCGGCGCCAGTCGAAGGCACTATCCTCACCGTCTCCCGCGAGATCAGCCTTGCCGCCGAGGCAGCCGCCCAGAAGACGCGCGACCTGCGCGAATTTCTGGCGCACATCGTCAGCGCCGCCGACGAGGCTGTGCGGCGCACACCGGAGTTGCTGCCGGTGCTCAAGCAGGCCGGCGTTGTCGATTCGGGCGGCAAGGGGCTATTCTTTGTCTTCGAGGGCATGCACCGCGCCCTCACCGGTCAGCCGGTGAAGACGCCGGATGACGTCGAACTCAGCCCCGTCGTCGAGGCGCGCTACGAGCGTCGGGAGCTCAAAGGCCAGCGCCCGCTGCCGCCCGTGCAGTGGGGCTTCGATGTGCAATTCCTGATCGAGCAGCCCAACAAGCCCGTAGCGACCATCGCCGCCGAGATTGCCGCCATGGGTGATTGCCCGCTGGTCGAAGGCGACGAACATCTGGTCAAGGTGCACGTCCATGTCTTCGACCCCGGCGTGGCGCTCTCCTACGGCGTGGCAACTGGCTTCATCACCGACATCGTGGTCGAAAATATGGATGATATGGCGGCGGCCATGCAGGAGCGCGCCGCCGCGACGACAACGGCGGCGGCGACGCCCTCCGCCGCCGGTCAGGACGCACCGCCGCCGACGCCTGCCGACCTGGGCAGCGACGCGCCGCTCGACGAGACGACGATCGGCGTGATTGCGGTGACGCCCGGCCCCGGCTTTGCCGAAATCTTCCGACACCTGGGCGCCCACGGGCTGGTCGAAGGTGGGCAGAGCATGAATCCCAGCGTCGCCGAAATCGCTGAAGCCGTGCACCGTCTGCCGATGCGCCAGGTGGTGATCCTCCCCAACAACAGCAACATCCTGCTGGCGGCGCAACAGGCAGTAAAGTTGGTGAGCAAGGGCGACCGCGCCCATCGCCTGATGGTGGCGCCGACGCGCACCGTGCCGCAAGGCGTGGCGGCGCTCACAGCCTACGACCCGTCGCTGCGTGAAATCGACGCCCTGGTCAAGCAGATGAAGGCGCACATGGACGATGTCCAGACCGGCGAAGTGACGCAGGCTGTGCGCAGCGCCACCGTCGATGGCGTGCAGGTGCACCAGGGAGACATCATCGGCCTGCACAATGGCAGGCTGGTCAGTTGTGGCGCCAGTGTGACCGATGTGGCGCTGGCGTTGCTGGAAAAAATGGAGGCGGCGGCAAGCACGCTCATCACCATCTATTATGGCGACTTTGTCGCCGCAGCAGCGGCGCAGGATTTTGCTGAAACCGTGCGCCAAAGGTATCCTGAGCAAGATATCGAACTGGCCTTTGGCGGCCAGCCACACTACCATTACATTCTATCGGTTGAGTAATCCCGCGCACGTATGAGCAAAGTACGGATCATCACGGACAGCAACGCATTTCTGTTGCCAGAGACGGTTGAGAAGTTTGGGATCACAGTGATCCCGCATCGCGTCAAGGTGGGCGGCTCCTTCTTTGAAGAAGACGCTGACTTCAGCGCCGAAGAACTGTTCGCAAAAGTGCACGAAGCGCAACGCATGAGCGTCTCGCGCCTCCCCGAAGTGCAGGCGCCCAACATCAACACGTTTCTCGACACCTTTCACGCCAGCGGCGAGGGCGAGCAGATCGTGTGCATCCACACCAGCAGTGCGCTCAGCCCGATGTGGGCGACCGCACGCAAAGCTGCCGAGATGCTGCGCGGGCGCTTCACGATCCGCGTCATCGACAGCCAGAGCGTCTCCTTTGGGCTGGGTCTGCTCGTGCAGATGGCGGCGCAGGCCGCCGACGCCGGCGCTTCGGTCAACGAGGTGGCGCGCGTCGTCAACGGGGCGATCCCTCACCTCTACTTTGCCGGCTTCAGCGAAAGCCTGAACTATCTGGAACGCAGCGCTGCACTCAGCCCATCGCAAAGCCTGCTTGGCACGATGCTGGGCATCAAGGCGATGCTGATGATGGAAGATGGCCGACTCATGACGCAAGAAAAGGTGCAGACCCGCGAGGAAGTGGTTGAAAAATTGACGGAGTTTGTCACCGAGTTCGCCTCGGTGCAGGAACTTGGCGTCTTCGAGCACAACTACGACAGCCATCGCACCGAGTTGATCAACCGCCTGCGTGAGGCGCTGCCCAAGACGCCCATCCACACGATCCCCTATCCGCCAAGCCTGGCAGTCTACCTGGGGGCAAACACCATCGGCGTACTCGTCTACGAAGGGATGTACTGATCAGTGGCAGCGGCAGTTCTCATCCGACTTGAGCGGATTCTCGACCTCGAAGAAAAACAGGGCTGGCGCAATCGCGGCGTCATCGGCGGGTTACAGGCGATGGCCGAACGCTGGGCAAACGACGCCCGCAGCGAGGGCTTGCCCTCCCGCCAGATTGCAGCGTTGACGGAGCTAATGAGCGCCTACGGAGCCGCCGCGCAGAGCGACCGTGCTGAGATTGCCGCCGCCATTCGCCGCGTCGTCGCAGCAGACTTCACCCTCGACGCTGAGCCGAGCGCTGCAGCTACGCCTGCGCCCATCGAGAGTTTGCAGCGCGCCATCGACGCCGAGGTGACGGACGAGCTGCCGCCGCTCACCATACCGGAAGGCGACAGCGAGAAAAGCATGGCAGACGCACCGGTGGCGACGCCTCAGTCTGCGGTGGATGTGACGGCGCCAGCGCCGGGTTTGGGCGCCATCTACACCCTGGAGGATGACGAAGAAGACGAGGAGTTTGTCATCCCACCGCCTGAGCCGACGCACAAGGCGCAGGCGCGCGTCGCCCGCCAGCAGCAAAAGGCGCGGCGCACCGCCGCCGACCTGGACGCAAAGGTGACGACGATCAGCGGCGTCGGCGCTGCAACCGCCGAACAACTGGCGCGGCTGGGCATCTTCCAGGTGCGCGACCTCCTGTGGCATCTGCCCTTCCGCCACGACGACTACAGCCAGATGCGCACCATCTCGCAGCTACAGCCTGGCGAACAGGCGACGATCATCGCCAACCTGTGGGATGTGCGCGAACGCAAGGTCGGCATCAACCGCGCCATGGTGCAGGCGATTCTCGGCGACTCCACCGGCACCCTGCACGCAACCTGGTGGAACAAGTGGATCATCAAGCAGCTCAAGCCCGGCGCCACCCTGCGCTTTAGCGGCAAGGTCGGCCTGTACATGGGGCAAAAGACGCTCGACAATCCCGTGTTCGAGGATCTTGACGACGAACGGGTGGCGACCGGGCGCCTGTCCCCTGTCTACCGCCTGACCGAGGGTCTCAATCATAACCGATTGCGCGGGCTGATTTACGACGCTCTCGATGACTATGCGCAATTACTGGCTGACCCGCTGCCGTCTGCTCTTCGTGAGGAGCACGATCTGCTCGACCTGCCGACGGCGCTGTGGCAGATGCACTTTCCCGAAAACCAGCAACAACTGGCAGCCGCGCGCCGCCGGCTGGCGTTCGAGGAGTTGTTCTACATTCAGCTAGGGGTTCAGCAGCGCCGCGCAGCGCTGCGCCAGGAAGCCGCCCTGCCGTTGCCACTCGACGACGAACAACTGGCGCGCTTCGAGCAAACCCTACCTTTTGCGTTGACCGGCGCCCAGCGCCGCGTGATCGGTGAAATCCGTCTTGATCTGGCGCGCACCGTCCCGATGACGCGGCTTGTGCAGGGCGATGTCGGCAGCGGCAAGACCGCCGTCGCCGCAGCCGCAATGTGGGCGGCGCTGGGGCGCGGCGCACAGTCGGCATTGCTGGCGCCGACGCAAATTCTTGCCGAGCAGCACCACCGCGGCATCAGCCGCCTGTTGGAGCAATTGACGCGCCCCGACGGTGAACCCGTCAAGGTGGCGCTGCTGACCGGGCGCATCACCGGCCAGGCGCGCGAGGCTGTGCTGAGTGGGCTGGCGGATGGCAGCGTCGATGTCGTCATCGGCACGACGGCGCTTATCCAGGAAGGCGTCGAGTTTGCCAACCTGGGGTTGATCGTGGTGGATGAGCAGCATCGCTTTGGCGTCGAGCAACGCGGTGCGCTGCGCACGCGCAGCAGTCGCCAGCCACACTTGCTCGTCATGAGCGCCACGCCCATCCCGCGCAGCCTGGCGCTAACGGTCTTTGGCGATCTGGATGTCAGCCGCATCGATGAAATGCCGCCAGGGCGCACGCCTGTCAAAACCAAACGCTTCACACCTGCCGAGCGCGAGCGACTCTATGGATTCATCCGCCGCGAAGTGGCTGCGGGGCGCCAGGCGTACATCATCTATCCCCTGGTCGAGGAGAGCGACAGACTCGACATCGGCGCGGCGGTGGACGAACACAAGCGGCTGCAAGCGCAGGTCTTCCCCGACCTTAGCCTGGGTCTGCTCCACGGCCGTTTGACCGGCAGCGAAAAAGACCAGGTGATGCGCGACTTCGCTGAGGGGCGCCACCAGGTGCTGGTCAGCACGACGGTCATCGAGGTTGGCATCGACGTGCCCAACGCCACGCTGATCATGGTCGAGGACGCGGATCGCTTCGGACTGGCGCAGCTCCACCAGTTGCGCGGGCGCGTCGGGCGCGGCCAGCACGCCAGCTACTGTGCATTGGTCAGCCGCGCCGAATCGCCTGACGTGCTGGCGCGGCTCGACATCCTGGCCGAAACCAATGACGGCTTTGTGTTGGCGGAAAAGGATCTTGAGCTGCGCGGGCCTGGCGACTTCTTTGGCACGCGTCAGAGCGGGCTGCCCGACCTGCGCGTGGCGCATCTCTCCGACACAGCGACCATCATCCTGGCGCGTGAGGCGGCGCAGAAACTCTTTGCGGATGACCCCTCGCTGGAACGCTATCCGCTGCTGCGGGGTCAGGTTGAACGCTTCTGGCGCGGCCACGGCGACGTGAGTTAGGGAGGAGCGAGTGGCGCCGCGTTCGAGGCTGGCCTGCCCCACCTGGCAGCTAACGGTTTGCCATCAATATCTTCAAACATAAACCGCTTTGCACGAAGGGGAGTTCACATGGAAGATCAGAAACGACCGCTTATCGCAATTTTAGGGCCAATTCTCGGCGTCTTTCTCTTTGGCTACGCCTTCTGGGCTGGCGCCAACTATTTGCAGGCCGGTCAGCTTGCGTTGAAGCAGGCGGCAATCCAGGCCAAAGAAGCTGCTGCCGAAGCACAAGCCGCTGAATCTGCCCCAGCCGGCGCTGCGGCCGCGACCGAGGCCAGCGCCGCGACGACGGAGACCGTCGAGGTCGGCGCCACCGTCACCGACACTGTTGTCACCGACACTGTTGTCACCGACACTGTTGTCACCGACACTGTTGTCACCGACGCTGTTGTCACCGACACTGTTGTCACCGACACTGTTGTCACCGACACTGTTGTCACCGACGCTGTTGTCACCGACACTGTTGTCACCGACACTGTTGTCACCGACACTGTTATGGTGGAGAGCGAAGTCATCACGCCGACCGTAGAGACGAGCGCCGCAATGACGGAGACTGTCGCCGCTGGCGGGGAGGTGACGGCCAGCGACGCGACGACGCCCACGGTCGAAGCCGGCGCCCCGCTCACCGCAACCACCCCCGCCGCTGGCGAGAGCATGACAGAAACCATCCCCGCCGTCGAAGCCTCGCCAACCATCACTGCGACGGAGACGGTGACGGAGAGCGTGCAGTAATGTGTGTGACGCCAGCCTGGAAGCTGTGCAGCTTCCAGGCTGGCAGACGAACCTTTCCAATCCTTGCTCCTACGGCAACCTCTATCCCCATCCTATTCTTTACGCCAACTGCTTTCGCGCACGACGAGTTCAGGCTGAAGCAAAACCAGCGGCGCGTGTCCATTCGTCGCACTAGCGGTTGAATCGGCAATAATATCAATCAGCATTGCGACAGAGAGACGCCCTACTTCGACCACCTGTTGGCGAATCGTGGTCAGGCGCGGCTGCGTAAAGGCAGCTTCAGGAATGTCATCGAAGCCGACAATCGCCAGATCATCTGGCACACGAAGCCTCAGATCGCTTGCAGCTCGCATCGCCCCAATCGCCATTTGGTCGTTGGAGATAAAAACAGCCTCCATTTCCGGATAAGAGACGCGCAGTGCATGCAACACTTGCTCGCCGCTGAGTGGACTCCAGTCTCCAATCGCAACCTGGCGCTCCTCAGTTGGCTGCCCGGCCTCATGCAGTGCATCCTCCCACCCCTGGCGGCGCATCTCAGCTGCATACCAGTCCTGTGGTCCAGCGATCAGCCCGATATGCCTGAAGCCGGCGTCGAGAAGGTGCCTGGTTGCTACATAGCCACCGTAACGATTGTCGACATCCACGCCTGCCAAACCCGGCCACGACTGATGATTCAGAAAAACTACAGGCACTGGCAGGCTGTTCACCGCATTGCGCCACCAAGTACGGTTATGCCCGATCTGTGGAATCGCCCAGACGATTCCGTCCACCTGATGTGTGATGAGATTCGCGACCACCGGCTCGACCTCACTCGTCTCCGGCTTGTGAACCAGACTCAGGATTAACGTATAACCTCGTTCGCTCGCCTCCTGTTCGATGCCGACCAACGTGCGCGACGGGCCGAAATACTCCAGTCCCGACGCCACTACGCCGATCGTCTTGCTGCTACGGCTGACCAACCCGCGCGCCAGGCGGTTGGGTCGGTAGCCTGTCTCCGCAACGATCTGGAGCACGCGCGTGCGCGTTTCTTCAGACACGGGTCGATTCCCGGTCAGCACATTCGACACTGTGCTAACCGAGACCTGAGCGCGCCTGGCGACATCATGAATCGTTGTCTGTCCGAAAGACATGGTCTCATCCTGTTGTGTTGGGCGCAAACCTGCAAACAGGTTGCTTGCCTGGAGAAAAAGCCGAAAACTCCCTATTGACATGTAAAACGTTTTTGTGGTACGCTATCGCTGCATAAAACGTTTTACACAAATTATAGCCATCGTTTCCCGGTTCTGTCAATAGCGTTGCGACAACTTCTGCCAGTTCGGTAGGCCGCAGGCAACCATCGAGGCGCGCCATGAGCAGCCCTGATGCTGCTGTCCAGCCCCGATCGGTGCAGGGCGTCCACGCCTATTAGCGGAGCTTCTTTCGCACTTTGTCGTGATCATTTTTATGCAAACAACAACAAGGAGTAAATGCAAATGATGCAACCGACGTTTCGACCGAATCATCGACGCACCGCCGCCAACTTCCTGATAGTTGCGGCCATGCTGGTCGCCCTGCTGGCGGCTTGCGCCCCAGCGGCTCCGGCTGGCGAAGGCGCCACCAGCGGACAACCTGTTGCGGGTCCCACCACGATCACGGTGTGGGGTTGGCCTGCTGCCGATGTGGCATACCAGTCGTTTCTTGCAGATTTCGAGGCCGCCTATCCTGATATCAAAGTTGACATCCAGATGATGCCGACCAGCGAAGAGCATGACAAGTTGCTGGCCTCGCTGGCTGCCGGCGCCGGTGCGCCCGATGTCGCCATGATCGAAATCAACTATATCGACAAATTTGTTGCGAAAGGAGGGTTGGTCGATCTGCTGACTGAGCCGTTCAACGCCGGACAATACAAAGACGAAATGGTGGCTTACAAGTGGGCGCAGGCCAGTACACCGGACGGACGCCTGGTGGCGTTCCCCTGGGACATCGGCCCGGCCACCTTCTTCTACCGCCGCGACCTTTTCGAGCAGGCGGGGTTGCCCTCTGATCCAGAGAGTGTCGCAGAACTGGTTTCGACCTGGCCCGGTTTTATCGACGTCGCCAAGAAGCTGACCAATCCCGACGAGCAGCGCTGGGCGATCGGCAACGCCAGTGACATTGTCTACACCAACTTTGCCCATCGCAATCTTTTCGACGCCGACTGGAATTGCGCTGTCAACAATGAGCTTGCTGTTCAGTTATTAACCTATGCGCAGGAAGCGCGCAACGCTGGCGTCGATGCAAAGGTCAGCAACTGGTCCGCCGAATGGCAGACGATGCTGGGCAACGATTCGATTGCGATGCAATACGGCGGCGCCTGGTTTGGCGGCTTCCTGAAGGGGTGGCTCAAACCTGAGGGAGTCGACTGGGAAGGTCGCTGGGGCATCTTTGAGGTGCCAGAAGATCCAGGGCAGAACTGGGGTGGCTCCTTCCTGGCGATCCCGGAGCAAAGCCAAAACAAGGAAGCGGCCTGGAAATTTATCGAGTTTGCGCTGGCGCGCGCCGACTCGCAGAACAAGATGTTCGCCGCTGTAGATTACTTCCCTGCCTACATTCCGGCCTTTGACGACCCGATGTATCAGGAGGCTGACCCCTTCTTTGGTGGACAAAAGACGCGCGCCATGTGGGTGGACATTGCCGCCAACAAGATTAAGCCATTCATCACCACACCGATGGACGCGCAGGCGGAGCAGATTTTCATGTCCTATGTCAACAAGGCGCTTGACCAGAACCTCGACCCGCAAATGACGCTGGACGAGGCCTGCATTGAGATTGAGCAGCAGACCGCCCCCGATAAAGAAGAGGCATTGAAACTTCGCCAGTAAGGCTAACGGATTGTGCGCGTGGCGGGTGCGCCAGGAGACTGCAACCCGCCACGCACAGCAAAGGAGATGATCGATGAGCCAACTGGCAACTGCTGGCAGCCCACCGGCAACAGTGCGCAAATTCTCATTGTGGCATGAGATGCGACGCAACTGGGTTGCATATGTCTACATCTCACCTTTCTTTATTTTGTTTGCGGTCTTTGGCGCATTTCCCATTGTCTATTCGTTCGTGCTGAGCTTTCAACAGTGGAACGGAATTAGCACGCCGCAGTGGATCGGGTTCGAGAATTACGCACGTTTGTTGCAGGACCGCCTCTTCTGGTTGGCGATGGGGAACACAGTCTTCATTGGTGTGATCGCTCACATCCCGATTCTGGGCGGCGCAATGGTGCTTGCGTTCATCATCAACTCTGCAGCGGTGCGTTTCAAGCATTTCTACCGCAGCGCCTATTTTTTGCCTGTCGTGACATCGCCAGTGGCCGTGTCGCTCGTCTTCAGCACGCTGTACGGCGTACGTTTTGGGCTGATCAACTGGGTGCTCACATGGCTGGGCTTCCAGCCCATCGACTGGTGGGGAGGCAGCGGAGAATGGATCAAACCGGCCATTATCCTCTTGTTCATCTGGCGCTGGCTGGGCTGGAACATGATCATCTACCTGGCAGGGCTGCAAGGAATCAACCCAGAGCTCTACGAAGTGGCCGCTATCGACGGCGCCAGCCTACGGCAGGTCTTCTTCAAGATCACGCTGCCGCTGATGCGTCCGATCATTCTCTTCACCCTTGTACTTTCGACAGTGGGTGCGATGACGCTTTTTGATGAACCCTACATGTTGGTGGGCGTCACTGGGGGCGCCAACAATGCCGGACTAACCATTGCCATGTATCTGTATGACCGTGGCTTCAAATTTGCCCATTTCGGCTATGCGTCCGCAATGGCCTACGTCGTGTCGGCGATCATTGTGTTTGTCTCAGTCTTGAATATTCGTTTCTTTGGCCGCAGCAACACGGAGGCATAAACGAACATGGCTTCAACTGAGAGCTCTGTGCGCCCCCAAACTCATACAGCCCACAGCACCACCGTGCGTCGCACGCGCTGGCAACCGCTGGTGCGCAGCCTTCTCTTCAATGCGCTGCTGCTTATTGGCGCGTTTCTTTCTGCCTTTCCTTTTTATTGGATGTTTGTGCTCTCGACACAGAGCACGCAGCAAATTTTCAGTTGGCCTCCGCAATTCACGCCAGGGGACAACCTGGTGACCAATTACCAAAACATCTTTGCCATTATCCCCTTCTGGCGCAACTTTGCCAACAGCGCCTTTGTCGGCATCACGCACACTGTGCTCGCACTACTCTTCTGCTCGATGGGCGGCTATGCCTTTGCCATGTATCGCTTTCCCGGACGCAACTGGCTCTTTGCGCTGCTCTTGGCAACAATGATGATCCCATGGATGGCAGGCATCGTGCCGTGGTTCATCCTGATCAGCAAGTGGTTGCATTGGATCAATCGCTACGAAGCGTTGATTATTCCCGGCGCCGCCAGCGCCTTCGGCATCTTTTGGATGCGCCAATATATTCAGGAATCGATCCCAACTGAGCTGCTCGACGCCGCGCGCATCGACGGCTGTCACGAATTTTCGATCTTCTTCCGCATCATCGCCCCCTTGTTGACGCCAGCGTACGCTGCCTTGGGCATCATGATCTTCATCGGTAGTTGGAATGGCTTCCTTGGACCGCTATTGGTAATGCAGGAAAAAACGATGTACACGCTGCCGGTTGCGCTGTCTTTGCTGCGTCAGGACCCGCGCCGCGGCTTCGACGCTGGCGTGCTGATGCTGGGTACAGCGTTGGCGACGTTGCCCATGTTGATCGTCTTCCTCATGGCAACTCGGCGCTTTATGGCCGGTCTGACCATCGGCGCTGTCAAGGGTTAATTCTCTGCGCACATTGACTGCATGGCGCGCAGACGCACTTGCATGCCGTTGGGAATGCGCGCCCAATTTTCACAGCAAGAGGATTTGCATATGTTTCGCTTTGGTGTTGATTATTACCCTGAACACTGGCCCGAAGAACGCTGGAGGATCGACGCCCAGCTAATGCAGGAGGCGGGCTTCAACACGGTGCGGTTAGCTGAATTCGCCTGGAGCCGGTTGGAGCCTTCTCCAGGTCGCTTTGCCTTCGACTGGCTCGACCGCGCCATTGCACTCTTGCACACGCATGGCATCCAGGTTGTGCTGGGCACGCCCACCGCCTCGCCGCCCCCCTGGGTGATGGCGATGTATCCTGACGCCTTTCGGGTGCTAGAGACAGGTCAGCGCGTTGGCTATGGCAACCGCCGTGAATATTGCCCGACCCATGCCGGTTACCGAGAGCGCAGCCGCATTATCACACAGGCGTTAGCTGACCACTACGCCGATCATCCGGCCGTGATCGGTTGGCAGACCGACAACGAGTTTGGCGAGCGCTGCTTCTGCGACCATTGCCGCGCGGCATTTCAGAACTGGCTGCAGCAGCGGTATGGTTCACTCGATGCCGTCAATGCCGCATGGGGCACGGTCTTTTGGAGTCACGAGTATAGCGAATGGTCGCAGATTCCCACTGCTGGCGGTGCGATCTCCTCATACGCATTCGGGCCGGAGTATCACAATCCCGGCCTGGCGCTTGACTATTGCCGCTTTATGTCGGACAGCTATGTCGCCTTCCAGCGCGAGCAGGTCAACATTCTGCGTGCTGCGTGTCCGAACCACTTCATTACACACAATTTCATGGGGATACACTTCGACCGCATCGACTACTTTGATCTGGCCGCCGACCTTGACTTTGTGGCGTGGGACAATTATCGACGTATGCAGTGGACCTTCCAGCCACACGTCGACCCCAGTGAAGCAGCGCTGGCGCACGCCGTGATGCGCGGGCTGAAGCAGAAAAACTTCTGGATCATGGAACAGCAAGCCGGATCGGGCGGCTGGCAGGTTGTGAGCGTGACGCCCCGCCCTGGCGAACTGCGGCTTTGGGCCTACCAATCGATCGCTCACGGCGCCGATGCCATCATCTTCTTTCGTTGGCGCACCGCCCGCTTTGGCACAGAGCAGTATTGGCACGGCCTGCTCGAGCACGACGGACGCACCGGGCGTCGCTACCAGGAGATCAAGCAAATGGGCGCCGAGATCGCGCGCGCGGGCGCGCAGATTGTTGGCAGCGAGGTGCGCGCCGAAGTCGCCATTCTGCTCGATTACGACACCCGTTTCGCCTTCCAGATTCAAGCGAATAACCCAGCTTTTCGCTACGCAACGCACATCCAGCACATCTTCCAGGCGTTCCACACCCGCAATGTTGCAGTGGATATCGTTGCGCCACAGCATGATTTGACGCGCTACAAGTTGCTGATCGTGCCTGCACACTATGTGCTGGAGGAGGCGACCGGCGCCGCCATCGCCCGCTTTGTCGAACATGGGGGAGTGCTCCTGGTGACGCCGCGCACTGGTGTCAAGGATGCAACCAATACCGTCGTCAATCTGCCACTGCCAGGTCTACTGGCAGCGGTGTGCGGCGTTGAAGTCGAGGAGTATGATTCGCTGCCCGAAACTGTTAGCCAACCTCTCGATTTCAGGCCAGAAATCTATCAAGGGGATGCGCCACACGCCAGGGTCTGGTGTGACGTATTGCGCCTGACAAGCGCCAAGGCGATTGCGCGTTATACGTGCGACTACTACGCAGGCAGCCCGGCTGTCACCCTCAATAGCTTTGGCAAAGGCCAGGCAGTCTACGTGGCGACTTTTGGCGATGCAGCGCTTTACGACGCGCTGGGTGACTGGCTGCTCAGGTTGGCAACGATAACGCCGCCGGTGGCGGCGCCCGCAGGCGTCGAATGCTGTGTGCGCTGGCAGGGAGAACGGCCGCTGCTATTTGTGCTCAACCACACGGCAGAGGAGCAACAATTTACCTTATCCACAGCCATGGTGGATATCCTGAGCGGGCAAGCTATCGATGCGGCAACGGTCGTCCTCAAGCCGCGCCAGGTGCTCATTCTGACAGAATGAGCACCTGGCGCGAACCTACAATCTTCACATTAGCTGCGCTGATCGATGGGCACGTAATCGCGTTCGGGGGCGCCCAGGTAGATCTGGCGGGGACGCGCGATCTTCTGCTCAGGATCGGTGATTAGTTCCACCCACTGCGCCAGCCAACCGGGTGCGCGCCCCAACGTAAAGAGCACGGTGAACATGTCGGGCGGGAAGCGCATCGCCTGGTAGATGATGCCGCTGTAAAAGTCCACGTTCGGGTAGAGTTTGCGGGCGACAAAGTATTCGTCCCGAAGCGCCACTTCTTCCAGCGCTACAGCCACGTCGATCAGCGGATTCATTCCTGTCACAGCAAAGACGTCGTAAGCGATTTTCTTGATGATCTTGGCGCGCGGGTCGTAGTTCTTGTAGACGCGGTGCCCAAAACCCATCAACCGAAATTCGCCTTTCTTGACCCGCTCAACATAGTTGGGCACGCGTTTCGCGTCGCCGATCTCTGCCAGCATCTTGATGACAGCTTCATTGGCGCCACCGTGACGGGGGCCAAAGAGCGCGGCCGCTGCGCCAGCCATGGCGCTGTACGGGTCGGCATAGGCGGAGCCAATCGAGCGCATGACTGATGTCGAGGCGTTCTGTTCGTGATCGGCGTGCAGGATGAAAAGTACATCCAACGCCTTCGCCAGCACCGGGTTGACCTCATACTTGCTCTGATACATGTAGTCGAGCATGTACAGGAAATTCTCGGCATATCCCATGTCCGCGTTCGGGTAGTTGAAAGGCCGCCCAATCCGATGGCGATAGCAGAAGGCGGCCACCGTCGGCAGCTTGCCCAGGATGCGATACACTTGCTTCAGGCGCACGGCGGCGTCTTCGACGCGGCTGGCCTCCTTATGTAGCGTCGACATGAAGGCGAGCGCGCTGATCATCATACCCATAGGATGCGCATCATAGCGAAAGGCGTGGAAAAGTTGGGTCATGTTCTCATGCAGGAAGGTATGGTGCATGATCTGGTATTCCCAATCCGCCAGTTGCGCCTGCGTCGGCAGCTCGCCAAAGATGAGCAGATACGCCACCTCCAGGAAGGAGCTTTGCTCGGCAAGCTGCTCGATGGGGTAACCACGATAGCGCAGGATGCCCTTGTCGCCGTCGATGTAGGTGATCCGGCTCTTGCACGACGCCGTATTGTCATAGCCCGGATCGTAGGTCATCGTCCCGAACTCATCAGGGTCAACCTTGATCTGGCGCAGACTGATCGCTTTGATGGTGGAATGCTCCACCGGCACCTCGTACTGCTTGCCCGTGCGGTTGTCAATAATGGTAAAGGTGTCTTTGCTCATTTGTCTCTGCTCCTTTGGAAGACAATCTGCAGATTTAGTTGGTTAGCCTGTGGCGACTATTGTATCACGCGTCGCCCAGGGCGCATGATCCTGGCGATGCCCTTTACGCCGTCCCCTTGATGCGCATGGCGCGTTCATACAGCGCCTCATACTGCGCAGCGCTCTTCTCCCACGAATAATCCTGCTGCATGGCGGTGCGGATCATCTTCGCCATGTGCTGCGGACGGTCGTAGAAGGTGCTGACAGCCCAGCCAACGGTGTAGAAGATGGCGTTGGCGCTCGGCTCCCAGAACTTGAAGCCAGTGCCATCGCCGGTGCGCTCGTCATATTGGACCACCGTGTCGTCGAGACCGCCGGTGGCGCGCACGATGGGCAGCGTGCCGTACTTGAGCGAGTAAATCTGGTTGAGGCCGCACGGCTCGTAGATCGAGGGCATGATGAAGAAGTCGGCGCCCGCTTCGATCCAGTGCGCAAGCTGGTTGTTGTAGCCGATGAAGCTGCCGATGCGCCCCGGATAGCGCCGCGGCAGGTCGCCGTAGAACGACTCCAGCCCCCTGTCGCCAGAACCGAGGATCACAAACTGCACGATCATGTTCTCAACGATGCGCTCGATGGCGCCAGCCAGCAAATCCAGCCCCTTCTGTGAGACCAGACGACTGACTACGCCGACGATGGGGATGCGCGGATTCACATCGAGCAAGAAGCGGCGTTGCAGCTCCGCCTTGCAGATGCGCTTGCCGGTGAGGTCGTCGGGCGTGTAGCGCGCCGGGATCAGCGTATCGACCGCCGGGTTCCACTGCGTATAATCGACCCCGTTGAGGATGCCGACGTAGTTGTCGCCCTTGTCGTTGAGATAGGGCGCCAGGCCGTAGCCGAGCGTGGGCGTGCGCGTCTCGTTGGCGTAGGTTGGGCTGACCGTGTTGACCACGTCGGCGTAGACGATGCCGCCCTTGAGAAAATTGATGGCGCCGTAGTCCTCGAACTTGTCGGGCGTGAAGTTGCCCCACTGCAGACCGAGATAATCGTAGTGGGAAGCGGGATACTTCCCCTGGTAGGCGATGTTGTGAATGGTCAGCACGCTGGCTGCACCGCCGAGAAGCGGGTCGTTCCAGTGCCAGATCTTCAGATACGCCGACGCCAGCGCAGTCTGCCAGTCATGGACGTGGACGATGTCGGGCTTGAAGCCCAAATCCTGGGCGAGCTGCAAGCCGGCGCGCGTCAGAAAGCCAAAGCGGCGAGGATTGTCGGTGTAGTCGTTGAAGTTGTCATCGTGGTAGAGACCGGGCCGCGCAAAGTAGTTGTTGTGCTCGATGAAGTAGGTCGGCACGCCGTCGTTATCCGCCACATCGACCGCGCACCACTCCTGCATGTTGCCCATCCACACACCCATCGACTCCCAGTGGCGACGCAGGCCGTGCTTCTGCACATCGATGCTGCCATACTTGGGCATCACGACGATCACTTCGTGCCCCAGCCGCTGCAACACCTGCGGCAGCGCGCCCACCACATCCGCCAGGCCACCTGTCTTGGCGTAGGGCACGACCTCGGACGAGATCATCAGGATTTTGAGTTTGTTCACGTTATGCTCCTTTTGTTTGATTATCCCAACACAATCCCTGCCGCTAATAACAGGCTGAACAACAGCCCCAGCCGCGCCGTGCCCGCCAGCGTCTTGTTGAGTGTGGGGCCGTCGGTTGCGCTGCGCAACGTCTGGATGAGCTGCATCGCCAGCGGCAGCGTCAGCCAGCTCAGCATCACCCACACACTGGCGTTCTCCATGAGCCACATCACCACTGGGAGCAGAAACGCAAGTGCCAGCAGCGCTGCATACTCGATCTGCGCGCCGCGGCGTCCGAGCCGCACCGCCATCGTGCGCTTGCCGGCGCGACGGTCAGTGTCGATGTCGCGGTAGTTATTGACGACCAGGATCGCCGTCACCAGCGCGCCGACGGCGAAGGACGCCGTCACCACCGCCGGCGTCAACGTCAACGTCTGCACGTAATAGCTTCCGCAGACCGCCGCCACGCCAAAAAAGAGAAAGACGAACAGTTCGCCCAGCCCGTAATAACCAAACGGGAACGGGCCGCCGGTGTAAGCCAGCGCCGCCACAATGCCCGCCACGCCGATCAGCAGAATGGGCCAGCCGCCCACCCAGATCAGGTAGAGGCCGACGAGCGCCGACGCCGCAATCACAGCGATGATGCCGTTGCGCATCTGCGCCGGTGTGATCAGCCCGGCGCTGGTGACGCGCAGCGGCCCCAGTCGATCGGGCGTGTCGGCGCCGCGAAAAAAGTCGGAGTAGTCGTTGGCGAAGTTGCTCAGGATTTGCAGCAGCAGTGCGCCGAGCGAGGCCGCCAGCGCTGGCAGCCAGGCCAGCCCGCCATCGGCGTAAGCCAGCGCCGTCCCCACGATCACAGGGGAAAGCGCGGCAGGCAGCGTCTTGGGGCGTGCGGCAAGCAGCCATGCCTGCCGTCGAGTGATTGCCTGCGTCGTCATGTGTTGTTCCATCTCTGGCGCGCTTGCCGCCCCAATGCGTGTGAGTGTGGGTGTACTTCAAGTTGGGTGCGTCCAGCAACTTTCCCCCAGCGCAAAGTAGACCCTGTAAGTGCAACAAGACAGCAGCGCAATGGCGATTGTATTACAATGTGGTATTGTACCATTCCAACGAGTTTGGCGCAGATCGCCAGATGAATCGCCAGATGAAACGAGAAGCAGTCGATGCACGTTCAGCCTATTCAGACCCGCCGCATCACGATTGAAGACCACAGCCTCTTCGCGATCCTCGATGAGGCGCTGCCCGCGTTGGCCGAAGGCGACATCCTGGCGGTCGCTTCCAAGATCGTGGCGATCTGTGAGGGGCGCACGCTTCCGCTCGCAGGCACAGACAAAGCAGCGCTGATCGAGGCGGAGTCCACCTGGTTCTTGCCCGAAGCGGTGAGCCGCTATCATGTCCACCTCACAATCAAGGCGAATGCACTGATGCCCTATGCTGGCGTCGACGAGTCGAACAGCAACGGTCGTTACGTGCTGTGGCCTGCGCATCCGCAACAGTCAGCCAACGCCCTCCGCGCCTATCTGTGTGCGCGGTTCGGCTTGCGTCATGTCGGCGTGGTCATCACCGACAGCCGACCGCTGCCGTTGCGCTGGGGTGTGACCGGCTTCTGTGTGGCGCATAGCGGCTTTCAGGCGCTCTACGACTACCGTGGGCGCGCCGACCTCTTCGGTCGCGCGCTTCAGATGACGCAAACTAATGTGGCCGACGCGCTGGCCGCCGCCGCCGTGCTGGTGATGGGCGAAGGCGCCGAGCAGACGCCGCTGGCGCGCATTGCGGACGCGCCCTTCGTGACATTCCAGGATCGCGATCCAACGCCGGAAGAATTGGCGGCGCTGGCGATTGCGCTGGAAGATGATCTCTACGCGCCGTTATTGACCAGCGTTGCCTGGCAGCGCGGCCGCGCCGAAGTGTAGATGGCTAACCTGAAAATAGAACGCGGATGACGCGGATCGGGCGGATTGACGCTGATCCAAATCTGTGAAATCTGCGTCATCTGCGGTTCTATTTTCATTGTTCATTGTGCCCCAGAGGGGCATGGATACTGATGTGATGGAGGGGCGAGGGTTGTTTGCCGGGGGGTGTCGGTTGTTGCGCTGACGCGTCATGACGCCAGTGTTTTCTTGGGGAGAGTGAGCATGTTTCCATTACGCGACACGGTTCAGGCGCGTTCACTGCCGCTGATGAACTGGACGTTGATCGCCGTGAATGTGCTGGTTTTTGTGCTGTTGCTGAGCGGGCCTCGCGCCGAGTTGTGGATTGCGCGCTATGGACTCGTGCCGGCGCAGCTCTTCAGCACGCCGACCGCATGGCTGACGATCGTCACCTCGATGTTTTTGCACGGCGGCCTCTTTCACCTGATCAGCAATATGTGGGCGCTCTACATTTTTGGCGACAACATTGAGGATCGCATGGGGCCGGGGCGTTTTCTGATCTTCTACCTGCTCTGCGGCGGGGTGGCGGCGATCGTGCATGTGTGGATGAATCCCGGCTCCACCATTCCCACTGTCGGCGCCAGCGGCGCCATCAGCGGCGTGATGGGCGCGTATCTCGTGCTCTTTCCCTATTCGCGCGTGATCACACTGATCCCGTTCTTCTTTTTCCCTTATCTCTTCGAAGTGCCAGCGCTCTTCTTCATCGGTCTCTGGTTCGGCGGACAGTTGATGAATGCGCTGGTGACTTCAGCGCTGGCGCCGCCGGACGTCGGCGGCGTAGCCTGGTGGGCGCACGTCGGCGGTTTTGTGGCCGGCATCGTGCTCGTGCGCCTTTTTGTCGTGCGACGTTTCGTGCGCCGCGTCTATGTGGACGAATATTTCCCCTGGTGAGGGGACCCGTGCAACCGGCGGCTGCGAGCCGCCGCCGACGTCAACACACGTAAACACAATACCTGGGGGCTTACGCAGATTTTAGTGTGTCACCTTCCTGGAAGCTGAGAGCTTCCAGGAAGGTTGCTGAGCTAAATGCGTAAGTCCCAAATACATCATGGGGAGGAAACGTAGATGGATTTCTTTGGCTTGTTGTGGTTCTTTGTGATCATTTCTTCATTGCAACCCGTGCTTCGCCAGAAGATGCTGGAGATGGAGCGCATGCGCGCGCTGGCGCGGCTGGAGAAAGCACGCAACAGCCGCGTGATCGCCCTCATTCACCGCCAGGAGACGATGAGCTTTCTCGGTTTCCCGCTGGCGCGCTACATCGACATCGACGATTCCGAAGCCCTGCTGCGCGCTATCAAGCTGACCGACGACGAAGTGCCCATCGACCTGATCGTGCATACGCCCGGTGGGCTGGTGTTGGCAGCCGGCCAGATCGCACATGCGCTGAAACGTCATCCAGCGAAGGTGACTGTCTTCGTGCCACACTATGCCATGTCCGGCGGCACGCTGATTGCATTGGCTGCCGACGAGATCGTGATGGATGAAAACGCAGTGCTGGGCCCGGTCGATCCGCAACTGGGGCAACAGCCGGCGGCTTCCATCCTCAAGGTGCTGGAGCGCAAGTCGATCAACGACATCGACGACGACACCCTGATCATGGCGGATGTGGCGGAGAAGGCAATTCGCCAGGTCAAACACACCGTGCTGGAACTGTTGCGCGAACAGATGGACGCAACGCAGGCGGAGCAGGTGGCGACGACCCTCTCCACTGGCGTCTTCACGCACGATTACCCGATCACGGTGGACGAAGCGCGAGCGCTGGGGTTGACGGTGAGCACAGAGATGCCGAAAGCGATCTATGAGATCATGGCGCTCTATCCTCAGACGACGCAGCGCCGCCCTTCGGTGGAATATATCCCGGCGCCGCGGCGAGCCGAGCGCTCACCGCGAGGAGCGAACAGTCTGTAGGCCGGGCGCGATGCACCGCTGCACAACCCGAGCCAGACAGCCTCTTTCACGCGATCTGGCGGCGGAGGTGCGCCGCCAGATCAACACAAGCAACCCCAGCCACATCTGCCCGGCGCGACGGACAGGCGGCGTTACTCATAGCGCAACGCGTCCGCCGGGTAGATGCGCGCAGCCTGCCACGCTGGCGCAATCGTCGTCAGCAACGAAAAGGCATAGGCGCCCAGCACAACCAGCCCGATCTGTAGCCAGGGAATGGTGACTGCACTCTCGCCGATCTGCGGGAAGAACGCCGTCACCAGATTGTCCCCCAGCACGACGCCGGTGATAGCGCCGATCAACAGCCCGGTAATGGACACAAAGCTGGATTCAATCATGAAACTTAGCCCTACCATGCTGCGCTGATAGCCAAGCGCCCGCAACATGCCAACCTGTTGCCGCCGTTCATAGACCGAGCGCGTCGAGATGACGCCCAACGCCGCAATGCCGACGAGCAGCCCCAGCGCCATGAAGCCCTGCAACAATTGCAGCGCGCCCCCAGTCAAGCGCTGACGCTGCGCATATTGGTCGGCCAGCACCACGGCGTCAAGACCACTGGAAACGAAGGCGCGTTCAATTTCGCCTGCCACCATGCGCGCATCCAGTCCCGGCTGCATCTTGACGTAGATGTTGTCGCCCGTCACTGGCACGCTGCGCAGCCGGGCGAGTGTGGCTTCGCTGCCGATCAGCGTCGACTCGACCAGGTTGCTCTCCTCGTCGAGCACGCCGATCACCTGGACGCGCTGCGTGCGACGCACACCATCGGCGCCATCCGCCGCCAGCGTCAGGTAGAGTTCGCCCAGGGCGCGGCCGTCTGCGCCATCTTCGATGTACAGCCGTGGCCCAAAGAAATCCTCACGTCGGTTGCCCCGCGGCTCCATCCCTGCATCATCGCCGCCGATGAGGATGGGGCCGCCCGTCGTTTCCTCTGCTGGCGGCGGCCCAAACAGCGGCGACGGCGGCGCGCGGAAGAGATTCGGGCGTGCGATCACGACGTCGTTGCGGCTGCGCAGCGCCGCCCACACAGCCGCGTCGTCCGCATACCCTGGCGCCCGGCTGCGGAAGTGGTAGACCTGTTGCGCCGCCTCCACATAGCCCGCGTTGACGCCAGCCAGGCTGGTGCGCGCAAAGCCGCTGACGCCGCCATCGATGCGCCCCTCCAACGGCTGCTCCGTGATGAGGCCAACCGTCGCCACCTGCGCGGCCACCGGGTCGTCGGTGAGATTCGCCAGCGCCGTCGGGAAGTCCTCCACCGGGTTGAAGAAGCTGAGCAGCGTCGGCGAAACTTGAATCTCAAAGCCGGCGGTCTGACGGTCGTCCAGGCGCGTCAGCGACTGCGTCGTGCTGATGACGACAGCCATCACCACCACCGTCGCCATGATCATGGCAAAGAGCACCATCGTCATGCCGGTGCGGAAGCGGCTGCTGAGCGGGTAGGCAATCGCCGTGCGCAGGACGGGCCGCAACGAGGGCGCAAAGCTCAAGATGGCGCTGAGCATGGCGCTGAGCACGTTGGCGTTGAACATGATGACCAGGATCGCGCCGATGATGATCATCGGCCCGCCGAAAGTGAAGACCGTCGGCGCCTGCGTCGGATCCCAGGCGAAGCGATCCGGAAACCACTGCGGCGCCAGCGTGTACCAGGGCGGCGTCCAGATCACGAGCAGCCCAACGCCGAGCAGCGAATAGACGATGCGATAGCCCGTCTCGTTGCGGATGGGCGTCTCCTCCAGAATGCGGCCAACCAGCACCGTGACGCCGTAGAGCAGCACCGTCGCCGCGATCATGATCAGGCTGAGTGAGTTGGTTGTCAGCGCCTGCAGCAACAGATAACCACCGGCGGCCAGCACGATCAGCGGCCACAACCAGCTCCAGGCGTTCGCCAGCCAGGTGCGGCGCTTTGCCTCCGCTTCGTCCGACAGGCCGCGGATAGCTGTCGCCACATTCATGCGCGTCACGCGCCAGGAGGAGATCGTCATCGCCAGCCAGGTGATCAGCACGCCAGCGCAGTAGGCCACCACGATCGATTCCCACGAGATGGCGAACGTGACGGCAAAGATGCCGCCTGCCTGCGCGTTGATGGCGCCGGTCAGGTCGTTGAAGAGGCGCCCGATGAACTGCGTCATGGCAAAGGTGATGGCGATGCCCAGCAGCACGCCCAGCGCGGCAGCCAGGAGATTGTAGACCATGCCTTCCGCCATGAAGGTCTGGACGATCTGGCTGCGCTGCACGCCGACGGCGCGGGAGATGCCGATCTCGACGCGGCGCTCGGCGGCCAGCATCACAAAGATCAGCACGATCAGCAAGATCGCCGCCAGGATCGAGAAGACGCCAAAGATGCTGAAGATGGTGGCGAAGATGCCGCCGCCCACATTCGCCGCCGAGACGATCGTCTGCTTGTTGAGCGGCTCGATCTGCTCGAACTGGTTGAGGTTGGCGACCGCAGTGGCAAACTCACGGCTGACTGCGTCCGGCAGTTCCAGGGTCAGCAACCACTCCCGCACGGTCATGCGCGCCAGCAGTTCACGCAACACTGGCGTATCGCCGTTGGTTGCGGCGGCCAGCAGCGCTTCGGCGTCCTGCCGCGTCATCTGCTCGATGTTGAACATGCTCAGCACGTTCTCCAGGATGCCAGCCAGCATCGGCGGCATCTCGTCGGCGTCCTCGATCTGAATTTCGCCTGCGTCAGGCAAGTCGGCGCTGAGCGCCTGCAACTGCGTCTGGATGGCAGGGCGCGCGAGCACGTCAGCAATGGTCGCAACAGCAGCGTCATCCAATGCCAGCACAGCCAGCCGCTTGCTCACGGCGTCGGTGTGCTGCAGCGAACTCATCTCGTCGCCAATGTTGGAGATCAAGACCGAGTTGACGCGGTCGGGCATGAAGAGCAATTGCTGCGCTTCGTCCAGCCGCAACATCACCACCGGCGTCAGTGCACTGAGCGGGCCCGCCTGATCAACCACTGCGCGCACGCGGAAGCGCACCGGCAGTGGGCCGATGTAGATTTCCAGCAGGTCGCCGGTGCTGGCGTTGAGCCGTTCTGCACCCAGGCGGTTGAGATAGAGGTCGCCCTGGCGCAATTGCAGCCCGAACTGACCGAGCGTGTCGTCCAGCGTGTAGCCGAGCGTATTCAGGTTGATCACCCGCAACAAGTCGGCCGCCAGCGCCGTCAGCGACGCGCCAGCTGCGCCGGTTGCGCTGAGTTGCGTCGGGTCGATCTCCAGCGTCGCCGCGCTGTCTGCCGGCTGTGTGCCGGTGATGACGCCTGCCAGCGGCAGCGTCACCGTGCCGGACAGCGCACCGGTTTGCGACACTGTCCCATTGGCTTGCAGTTGCGCCGCCTGTGCGCTCGCCACCTGCAGCAACGCCGCAATCTCCTGCAAGGTCAGGCTCTCCTTGCCCAACACCCGCAGCGGCGTCGTATCGACGCCCAACCCTTCGAGCGTTGCCAGGCTGATGCTCACTGCGGGGAGTGCGGCCGGATCGACGGTGGTGAAGAGGGCGCCCAACCCAGCCAACGCCGTCACCATGTCGAGACTTGCCACGGTGTCGGTGAATGGCTGCGCCGCCTGCAACTGGCCGAATTGCGCCGAGAGCGCGGGCGCAACCGCAAAGAGGTTGCTCGCCTGCACAAAGATGTTGCCGACGCCGGGTTGCAGCGTCGCCATCGTCAGCGACTCGCCCGTGACGCTTGTCAGCCCAAACTCGCTGGTGTAGTCGTCGTCGACGGCAAAGATGAAGCCGAGCGGTTCGCTTTGTCCCGTGCTCACGTTACGGATGATCGTCGGGAAGACAATCGAGCCGGCCACGCCATCGATCAGCGGCTCTTGCGTCGCCGCGGTGCGCAGCCGCGCCAGCCGATCCGTCCCGATGCTGGGCAGACCGCCCTGCGCCAGCGCCAGCACGCTCTCTAGCCCGCCTTGCATCAAGTTGTCGAGCGTTGCCTGCGTCTGCTCCGCCTGCGCGGGATCGACGTTGGGGTTCGCCATGCCCGCCAGCATCGACAGCAGCGGCGGCGCGATGATCTCATCCACCTTGCCGTAGGCGGAGACAGCCTGCTTCTGCACCGAGAAGCGCAGCGTGTCGCCCACGCCCAGCGAACTGATGACAATGATGGTGCTCAGCGTCAGGCCGATCACGATCAGCGCCGACTGTCCCTTGCGCCGCGTCAGGTTGCGCAGCCCGATCTTCATCAATACCGGGTTGCGCCACCACAAAAAGGCAAGATAGAGCAGAATCGCTGTGACGGCGCCAACCAAAAAGGCAATGGTTCCGACGGAAAGATTTCCAAGCATGAGTGAGTCCCTGTTCGTTACGCCCTACGCGACAATCTGCCCATCTTTCATGTGGATGACGCGGTTGCAGGCGGCGGCGATGTCTGGATCGTGCGTGACGATGACGAAGGTTTGCCCTTTTTCCCGGTTGAGCGTGCGCATCAAGGCCAGAATGTCGTCAGCGGCCTTGCTGTCGAGCGCGCCGGTGGGCTCATCGGCAAAGACAATCGCCGGGTCGTTGACCAGCGCGCGGGCAATCGTAACGCGCTGCCGCTGTCCGCCGGAAAGTTCCGCCGGACGATGGTCAGCGCGGTCGACCAGGCCAACCTGTTCGAGCACGGCCAGCGCCTGCTTGCGCGCCACGCCAGGACGCACGCCCGCGACGAGCAGCGGCAACTCTACATTCTCCACCGCCGAGATCACGGGCAGCAGATTGTAGGTCTGGAAGATGAAGCCCATGCGCTGCGCCCGATAGCTGGTGCGTTTCTTGTCGCTCATGGTGCGCAGGCGCGTGCCTTCGATGTAGACTTCGCCCTGGTCGAAGTCATCCAGCCCGGAGAGGCAGTTGAGCAGCGTGGTCTTGCCGCAGCCAGACGGCCCCATGATGGCGACCATCTCGCCAGCAGGCACGGCTACATCGACGCCGCGCAGCGCGTGCACCTCGATCTTGCCGGTGCGAAACCACTTTTGCACCGCCTCGGCGGCGACAATCGGTTGATCCATCGGGTGAACTCCTTTTCAGGTTGCAGTTGTTCGCTGACGTCACCACGGACGTAGGCGGAGACAAATCAGCGCAGTTATCGTCCTGGCATCCGCTGATCGCCAGTCAGCGCTCATGATCGGCTGCCAATCGGAGCGCGCAAAATGTTCCCCGATCCTGGCAGCATCGCTAACATTACGCCGGCAGTGCAAAAAGGTTGCAGCGCGAGCCGGCGCGTTGCGCGAACGCAGCCTATGACGCAGCGCCACACCGCGCGCAGCGGGGGCGCAGAGAACGGCATTGCCTGGCGTTCGTGATGCGGCGCAGGGTGGCGGCAAGGCGGCAGATTTGTTGGCGTCAACGCCCGCCTGCTATACTGACGCCAGCACGACTTCCGAAACAGAAAGGGATGACCCCATCCGCCAGCTACACCGCTTGTTTCCCGGCATGCCGCCAGAACCAGCGTAGGCGGCGCAGAGGTAGAGCACAGCCCGCTATTGAATCCGCCATGTCCTACAACGAAGAAGACACAAAACTCCACCTGATCACCCCCGCGTTGCAGGCGGCCGGCTGGCGCGGCCAGCAGTTGACGATGGAATACCCGATCACCGCCGGGCAGATTGTTTTGCAGGGTGACAGCCACCGCCAGCTTGCGCCGAGCTACGCCGACTATCTGCTGCGCTATGCCGAGGCGCTGCCAATTGCCGTCGTCGAAGCCAAAGAGGAGGCCAAGGCGCCCGGCGCCGGGCTGCAACAGGCGAAGGAGTATGCCGAGAAGTTAGGGCTGCTTTTTGCCTTTGCCAGCAACGGGCATGGCTTCGAGTGCTGGGATTTCACGACCAACACGCAGTCCACCCTGGCAATGACCGAGTTTCCCAGCCCTGATGAACTCTGGCAGCGCAAATGCACCTACGACGAGCTGGCGGCGACGCGTGCAAAAAATCCGCTGCTGCAGCCTTTCTGGCGAGACCCCGAAGGGAGGCGTACACCGCGCTACTATCAGGAGGTTGCCGTCAACCGTGTGCTCGAAGCAATTCTACGTGGGCAGTCCCGGATTCTGATCAACCTGGCGACGGGCACGGGCAAGACCTTCATCGCTTCACAAATTGTGTGGAAGCTGCTCAAATCGGGCTACTTCGCCAACAAGCGTATCCTCTTTCTGGCTGACCGCGTCGTGCTGCGCAACCAGGCGTACAACGCGTTCGAAATGTTCAACGACGGCGATGGCGACAGCAGGGCGCTGATCGACGCCGGTCAGATTCCCGCCGGGCGCCAGATATACTTCGGCATCTACCAGGCGCTCTATGCGTTGACGCCCGACGGTCTGCGCACGTTCGAGACAATCGAGCCAGATTTCTTTCACCTGATCATCATCGATGAGGCGCACCGCAGCGGCTTTGGCACCTGGAACGACATCCTCAAGCGCCATCCCAATGCCATTCAACTGGGCATGACCGCCACGCCCAAGCGCACCGACAACATCGACACCTACGCCTACTTTGGCGAACCGGTCTTCACCTACAGCCTGGGGCAAGGCATCGACGACGGCTTTCTTGCCAACTACAAGGTGCATCATGTGCGCAGCAACCTGGATCGGGATGGGCTGTCGATCGTGGCAGCGAAAGAGGAAGGCGCGCATGTCTACGTGCCAGGGGACGCCATCCTGCGCGAGGAGTACGGCACGCCGAGCTTTGAGCGCGACGTGGCGCTGCCCGACCGTGTGCGCGTCCACTGCGAACATCTCACCGGGCTGCTCAAGCTCTACGGGCGGATGGAAAAGACGATGGTCTTCTGCGTCAGCCAGGATCATGCGCTGGAGGTGGTGAAGCAGCTCAACCAGCTCAACGCCGATCTCGACGTAGCCGACTACGCAGTGCGTATCGTCTCCGAGGAAGCCACTGCGCAGAGCGATCTGGAGCGATTCCAGACGGTGGAGCGGGCGACGCCGGTCGTGGCCGTCACCGTCGATCTGCTCACGACGGGCGTCGATGCGCCGAGCGTGCGCAACATCGTCTTCTTTCGCACTATCGCCTCGCCCACGGTCTTCAAGCAGATCGTCGGGCGCGGCACGCGGCTGTGCGAGGACAAGGATAAGTACTGGTTCCGTATCATCGACTACACCGGCGCCACGGCGCTCTTCGACGAATGGGACAAGCCGACCCCGCCGCCTGACAGCAAGGTGCAGACCATGGGGCCTGGCGTCTGTGCGCTGGCCGGGCGGGTCGTGGACAGCGAAAGCGGCGCACCGCTGGTCGATGCGGTGGTGACGGTGCAACTTGGCCCCAACCAAATCGTGCAGCAGCGCACCGGATCGGGCGGGCAATTCTTCTTTGCCGAACTACCCGCTGGCGTCGTGCTGGTGACAGCGACAGCTTATGGACGAAGCGCCTTTTCGCAGCACGTCACGTTGAACGCCGCCGCTGTTGCGACCCTGACGCTGACATTGACGCCGCGCAAGCCCGCCCAGGATCGCCAGATTCGCGTCGATGGCGTGAAGGTAACGATCGTCTACGAAGCCTACGAGGAGCGAGACGCTGCTGGCAACCTGGTCTCGCCGCAGGATTATCTTGTCAAAGTGCGCGGTGAGATCACACAGGTTGTCCGCAACCTGGCTGGGTTACAGGCGTGGTGGGTCGATCCGTTGCGGCGCAAGGAATTGCTGGCCGCACTGGAGCAGCATCAAGTGGCGCTCGATGTACTCGTGGAAATTCTGGCGCGACCCGACGCCGACGCCTACGACATCCTGGCGCACCTGGCTTTCGATGAGCCGCTGGTCAGCCGTGAACAACGCGCCGTCGCCTTTTTCAACCTGCACCAGGACTTTCTGGCAAAATATGACGACCGCGCGCGGGAGATTCTCAAGGTGCTCGTCGAAAAGTATACGCTGGGCGGGCTGGACGAGGTGCTCGACCCCGACGTCTACCGGCTGCGCCCCATCCACCAGGAAGCGGCGCAGGTGGCGCGTCTTTTTGGCGGGATGCCGCAGTTGAAGCTGGCGCGCAACGAGCTGATTCGGCGGCTGTATGCGCAGCCGGGGTGAGGGGATTCCATGACCAACGAACTTGACGCCATGTTCTGGCGGGCGTGCGATATTCTGCGCCGCGACGACAATACACAGAGCCTGCTCGACTATGTGGAACAGATTTCCTGGCTGCTCTTTCTCAAGTCCTTCGAAGACCTGGAGGACAAGCGTGCGGCTGACGCCGACTATCGGGACGAACGTTACACGCGCATCGTTGATGGCTATTACCGTTGGAGTGTGTGGACACGCGGGCGGGTGAATCAGGCGCTAGAGACGCTGCGCGGCGCCCAGGCTGAAGTGCGCGCCGCTGAAAAGGCGCTGGCTGCATTGGTCAATGGCAAGTCACAACAACCGGCGCTGCGCGACGATCAGGACACGACGGCAGCAGACGCGCTGGCGTCTGCCCGCGCCCGGCTGGAGGCGGCGCTGCTGGCTGTAACTGCTGCCGAAAGTCAGGTGGAGGCAGAGAAGCAGACGCAGGCCACCGCATTGGCGCCTTTGGCGGCGAAAGAGCCTGACCTGGCTGCGGCGCTGCAAGAGGGCGCCAGCGGCAAGCAACTCCTGAAGTTTCTCGACGAGCACCTCTTCCCCTACCTGCGCGGGCTGGAGGGCGGCGAGACGCAGGCGATTGTGCGCCAATTGTTCGAGGAGACGCCAAGCAAGATGGTGCGCAACGGCATCATCCTGCGCGAGGCGATCGACATCATCGACCGCATCGACTTTCACCAGCCGACGACAGTCCACACGCTCTCGCATCTCTACGAAAGCCTGCTCGCCAAGATGGGGCGTGAGGGCGGCATGTCGGGTGAGTTCTACACCCCGCGCCCGATCATCGAGTTTATGGTCGAGTTCGTTGACCCGCGCATCGGCGAGACCGTCTATGACCCGGCAGCAGGAAGCTGCGGCTTTCTGGTCGAGGCGCACCGCCACATGGAGCAACAGGTCGTCACCACCACCGACCGCCAGACGCTGCAAACGGCCACCTTCTATGGTCGCGAAAAGAAGCCGCTGCCCTATCTGCTCGGCGTGATGAATGCAGTGCTGCACGGCATCGAAGCGCCCCACCTGGTGCGCGGCAACACGCTGGCGTTGGATGTGCGCGTCATCGGCGAAAAGCAGCGCAAGCATGTCATTCTCACCAACCCGCCCTTTGGCGGCACCGAAAATGTGGAGGCGATCAAGAGCAACTTTCGCTTCATCTCCTCGGCTACTTCGATCTTGTTCATGCAGCACATCATGGCGATGCTGCGGCAGGACGGGCGTGCAGCTACCGTCATCGATGAGGGCGTGCTTTTCAAGACCAACGAACGCGCCTATGTCGACACCAAGAAGGATCTGTTGGAGAACTACAACCTCTACGCCATCGTGAGCCTGCCCGCCGGCGTCTTTGCCAACGCCGTCGCCAACGGCACCGGCCCCAAGACCAACCTGCTCTTCTTCGACCACGCGGGCCCGACGCGCGAAATTTGGTATTACGAGGCGCACGCCGTGGGTTTCAGTCTGACGCGCACGCAGAAGCCCATCGCCGACAATGACCTGCCCGACTGCCTGGCGATGTGGCGGCAGTACGACGCGTGGCGACGCATGCCGGAGCGCGCGCGCCCCGCCGAACCGCCGCTCAACGCACGCTGCTGGGTGACGCCGGTGGCGGAGATCGTGGCGCGCAACTATGACCTCAGCGCCCGCAACCCCAAGCGCAGCAACGACTTCACCCACCGCCCGCCCGCCGAACTCGCCGCCGACATCGCCGACAAGCAGGCGCGCATCGCCGAACTGGTGGCGGAGATTCAGGAGTTGTTGGAGGGTGAAGGGAATGTCTAGCACCTGGCCCGCTGTGCCGCTTGGTGAAGTGCTCACTCAGGTTCGGGATGTCGTCACACTCTCCGATAGCACTGTGTACAAGCAAGTCACGGTCAAACTGTGGGGTAAGGGCGCCATCATTCGACAAGAGGCTCCCGGTAGAGAAATCATGACCAAACGGCAATTTCGGCTACGCACCGGCCAGTTGGTCTATTCACGCATCGACGCAAGGTTAGGGGCGGTGGCGTTGACGCCGCCAGACCTCGACGGCGCAATCGTGAGCACCGACTTTCCTGTTTTTGATCTAGTGGCCGAGCGCATCGAACCGCAATTCCTCAACTACTTTGCACAAACCAGGCTTTTTCTGGATCAGTGCGACCGGGAAAGCCTCGGAACGTCAAAACGCACGCGGATCAAGGAAGCGGAGTTCTTGAAGATCACCATCCCCCTGCCGCCCCTCGACGAGCAGCGGCGGATCGTGGCGAAGCTGGACGCGCTGCGGGCGCGGGTGGAGCAGGCGTTGGCGTTGCAGGCGGCGGCGGAAGAAGATATGCGCGGGTTGCTGCTTTCTGCGTTTGCCCGCATAACGGCGGATGCACCCATGCGCCCGATGGCTGAAATTGCGCCGTTGGTGCGACGTGTGGTCAAGATCGAACCAGATGTCATGTATCCAGAGCTTGGCCTGCGCTCTTACGGCAAGGGCACATTTCATAAACCGGCGATCCAGGGTTCAGAGCTGAGCGGCAAACGTATCTATCGCATCGAAGCGGGCGATGTTGTCTTCAGCAATGTATTTTCCTGGGAGGGGGCGGTTGCCGTGGCAAAGCCCGAAGACCACGGACGCTATGGTTCACATCGCTACATCAGCCGGGTTCCGGTTGCAGGCGTCATCACACCACAATTCCTGTACTTCTATTTCACAACTGAAGCCGGGCTGGAGCAGTTGCGACAGGCGTCACCGGGCAGCGCCGGGCGCAACCGCACGTTAGGATTGGGGGCGCTCGACGCGATCAAGGCGCCTGTTCCAGACTACCAACAGCAACTTTGGTTTGGTGAACTGTTTGCCAGAGTTGAAGCTCTACGTACGCGACAGGCAAACGTTCAGCAGGAGTTAGAGGCGATGCTGCCGGCTGCGTTGGACCGGGCGTTTCGGGGGGAGTTGTGAAAACCGCATGGGCGAGACGTGAACGGCGATTTTGCCTCTATCAACCTATGCTATCACTAACTTTGCACTTTAAGAATCAGATAGAGCCAATTGTGGCAAGAGTTGTTCAACCGAACGCCCTTCTTGAAACTGCGCAAAGAGCCACACGAGC
>Ga0272446_1000582_pt1 | contig 56549 bp, 44 predicted proteins | sample YNPCB0061_FD_194587 | JGI IMG/M metagenome (GOLD analysis project Ga0272446, IMG submission 194587) | Hot spring microbial mat communities from Yellowstone National Park, WY, United States - YNP-CB-006-1 | ecosystem: Environmental > Aquatic > Thermal springs > Hot (42-90C) > Sediment | place... | reverse complement strand
GCTGTCAGCGGATTTTGGGGAGCGGATTGAGCGGACGGGCTGTCAGCGGATTTTGTGGAGCGGATTGAGCGGACGGGCTGTCAGCGGATTTGGGGGAGCGGACTGAGCGGACGCTGTCAGCGGATTTTGGGGAGCGGATTGAGCGGACGGGCTGTCAGCGGATTTGGGGGAGCGGACTGATCGGACGCTGTCAGCGGATTTTGGGGAGCGGATTGAGCGGACGCTGATTGTTAAATCCGCTCTTTTGATCCAAAGGCGTTTCCTGCTCACGAACTCCGCGTAATCCGCTCCCCAAATCCGCTGACAGCGCCCGATCAGAAATCAGAAAAGCAGAATTCAGAAACCAGAACTATGCGGAGCGAGAGATGGGGACGACCACCACCCGACAACCCCAGACGTCGAACCCGCTCCAGGCGTAGCTCCAGTCGGCGGCGGACGCCCTGGCGAGGTCAGCGCCTGACCAATATGCCCCGCCTTTCAACCGGTACCAGGGATCACCATCGCTGTCCTGGCTGTGCAGGTCGCACGTCCATTCCCACACATTGCCGCTCATGTCCCACACGCCGCCCGCTGTCCGCCCGTCAGGATACATGGTCACGGGCGTGGTTTGGTTCAGATCGCTTTCTTCGGTGTTGGCGCGCCAGGGTTCAAAGGGGCCGCGCCAGGGGTAATCGCTGGCTGCGTCTTTGGGCGCCGGTGCGCCGTGCCGCGCTGCCTGCTCCCATTCCGCCTGCGTGGGCAACCGCACCTGCTCGTCGGCAGTGATCTTTCCCTCGTCACGCCAGCGTGCGGTCAGCCAGTTACAGTACGCCTCCGCCTCGTACCAACTCACACCGACGACGGGCTGGGGGCTGCGATTGAGTTCCCGGTTGTCCCAGTAGCGCGGCGCCGTCCAGTCGTACCGTTCCCGCCACTTCCAACCCCCCCTCACTCCACCAGCGATTGCGCCCGCCGTCCGCCGCTGGTTGGTAGCCGCCATCGTCGACAAAGCGGCGGTACTGGTGGTTGGTGACCGGATATTTGCCGATGCGGAAGTTCGCGCTAGGGATCGCCACCAGGTCGTCGAGGTCGGCGGGCAGCTCGTTCAGGTCGGCCAGGAGCAGGCCGGCAGTGAGCCGCGTGCGCGCCTGCGTCTTGGCGTCGGAGAGATAGGCGGTGAGCGCGGGTTGCTGCATCAGCGCAGTCAGGCCGGCCACGACCTGGGTGTGCAGGTCGCGCGCCAGCTTGCGTTTGCCCAACCGCTGCACGCCCAACTGGTAGACAAAGGCTTCGCCCACCAGCAGCGCCCGATAGGTGGCCGCCGCCGTGCCCAACTGCTCCGGCCAGAACTCGTGCAGCACATCGAGCGTGTCGTCGTAGGGTGCGCCGCGCACCTTGCATTGGTAGCCAATCGCCAGCAGCACCGTCTCGCGCCAATCCTCGTCGTCGCGACGCTCCAAGAATTTGTCGAGAAAGTCGCGCCCGGTCGCCATCCAGCGCGCCGCCAGGTATTCCTGGAACGAGCGGTGCGAGAAGCGGTAGACGCCATGATCTTCCCAGTTGATCAGTCCCGACCGTTCGGCGATCAGGCGTATCACCCGGCGCGCCCAGGCGTATGCCTTGTTCACTCGCTCGTCGTCGGCGTGCGCTTCGGGGTCTTCGCCGTCGTCCAGGTCGCCGATGTAGAGCGCCATCAACATACGCTTAAAGACGTCATAGGGAATATCGACCTTATCGCGGTTGGCGCCGTCATGGATCGCATAGGCCAGTGCGTTGAGGCGATAGGCAAACTGGTCGGCGGGGATGCCGGCTTCGTCGAGCAGCCGATCCAGCGCCGTGCTCTCGCCGCCGTCGCTGTGTTTGGCGCGCTCCCACTCGAAGAGCAACTGGCGGACAAAGACCTCGTAGAGTTCGGCGCGGCTGTCGGGCAGCCGCTCTTTGTAGTTGACCTTGACCATCATCGTCAGCAGCAGCGGCGTGCCCGCCATCTCGCGCAATTCGGCGCGGCGAGGTTCGGCCAGTGCAACCGTGAAGTGGCGCTGACGGTCGGCGGCCTGGCGTTCCTCCCAGGCGTGCGCGGCGACCAGTTCGGCGTGCCAGCGGGCGACGAAGTGCGCCACTGCATCTTCGCTCAGCCGGTCGAGCGTGGCGGTGGGCCAATCCAGCGCGTCGCCGGTGCGCTGCAGCGCGGCGTAGGGACGCACACGGCTGGTCACGATCACGGGGACGTGCGGGTAGGTGACGGCAAAGTCGGTGATCGCCTGAAGCGCGCTTTGGCGGCGCAGCGGGTCGGTCACCTCATCGAGACCATCGAGCAGCAGCAGCACGGTCGGCGTCTCGCCCACGAACCTGGCGAGAAAGCGCTGGCGGGCCGCGTCGCCGCTCAGGTTGGCGGTGCGGTTCCAGATGCGCCAGCATTCGTCGGTCAAGGCGGCGGCGCTGGCGGCGGGCTGGCCGGGCGCGGCGTCGGGCAGCCGCTGCGCCCACTGGCTGAGCACCACGCGCACTGGCAGCAGCCAGCGCCCAAAGACGCGCAGCAACTCATCGGCGGCCAACTTCTCATCCTCCACCCAGTCGGCGCGGCAAGCGGGTTGCCCCAATGCCGCCAGCACACCCGCCCAGCGCCGCGTCAGCGTGCTCTTGCCGCTGCCCGGGTCGCCCAGCAGCACCAGGCGCGGGGCGGGCTGTTCGGCCAGCACTTCGAGCGGCGTCAGGTTCTCCAGGTTGCGGCGGAAGTCGTCCGGGGTCACGCCAAACGCCGCCGCCAGCTCGTCGAAGGTCTCCCTGTCCAACTGGCGCACGGCCAGCGTCCAGCCGGCGTCGTCACTTTCCCCCGCCCCGCCTTTGGGCGTGCGCAGCGCCCGCTGGCGTTCGTCGCCGCGCGCCGCCCGGCGCGGGCGCGATGATAGCCAAACAGCCCCAGCCGCGCCATCACCTGTGCGTAGGTGGGGATGGCGTCGCGCACGCGCACATCGACAAAGACGCGCTGCAAGCGCGGCTGGCGCTGTCCCTTTTCGACATCGGCCAGCGGCAGCGCGTTGCACTCGCCGTAGACGTGGTTGAGATAGTGCAGCTCCAGTTTGTCGAGGTCGAGGGGCGCCAGCCGTTCGAGCAGGGCGGCGATCGTGCGCTGCGCACTGATGCCGATGGCGCCTTGCAGGTCGCCTTCCCACGCCGCCGAAGCGAGAAACGCCGCGCCAATCGTGTCAGCGATGGTCACAAAGGGCTGCGCCAGCCTATCGGCGTCGTAGCCGGCAGTCTCGAATTCGGCGCGCAGGATCGCCATGTCGAGGTCGGCGTCGGGCGCGGGCGCAAGCAGCCGGGCGTATTGCCCCGCCACCGCCGGCCGCGCCAGCCAGCCGCCGAGCAGGTCAAGATGATGGCGCATCTGCTCCGGGTCATCGGTGAGCGCCGACAAGGTTTGCAGCAGCGCGTCTTGCAGCGCACGTTGAATCGCCGTCTGTACGGCTGCCTGCTGCTGTTGCGTCGCACGGTTTGCAGTGATGCGTGAGCGTGCCGCCGCGTAGAGCGCCGGCCCGGCAATCGCTGCGTATTCGGCGGCGGCGCCGGTCAACACCTGTTGCAGTGCGGTGGGTAATGCATTGAACCAGGCCCAATCCATGCGTACATCCTCCGGTGGTGATGATGGTGAGTGATTGGACGGCGCACCGCTCAGCGCGCCTCCACCGCGTACCCCAACTGCTTGAGCAGATTCTGCCGCCGCCGCCAGCGTTCCCACACCTTGACCCACAGTTCGAGATAGACCTTCGTCCCAACCAGTTCCTCGATCTCCGGGCGCGCGGCCTGACCGATGCGCTTGATCATGGCGCCGCCGCTGCCCAGGACGATGGCTTTCTGTGACTCGCGCTCCACGTAGAGCACCGCGGAGATGTACGTCAGCGTTTCGCTGCGTTCGACGAATTCATCCACTTCGACGGCCAGACTGTGCGGAATTTCGTCTTGCAGCAGATAGAGCGCCTTCTCGCGGATGATCTCGGCGCTCATGTAGCGGAGATCGACGTCGGTGACCTGGTCTTCGGGATAGTAGCGCGGCCCGATGGGGAGCAGGCTGCGCACCAGCGTCAGCAGGGCAGCGGTGTTCTCGCCGGTTGCCGCGCTGAAGAGTGCCGTATTCACTGCCGGGCGCTTCGACAACTCATCCAGCCATGTCAGCAGCGCCGTGTACTCGCGGATGCGCGCATCCGTCGCAGCGGCGCCGCCGCTCCAGCGATCCGCCTGGTTGAAGCCCAGGATGAGCGGCGGCAGCTTGACGCGTTTGCGCTTGCGCGTGCTGAGTTGTTGGAGCAATTCGGCAATGGCGCGGTCCTCATCGGTGGGCGAAGTGTTGATATCCAAGAGCCAGATCACGACATCTGCGTCGGCGATGGTGTCGGCGGCGACCTGCACCATGTATTCGCCCAGCTTGTGCAGCGGTCGATGAATGCCCGGCGTGTCGAGAAAGAGCAACTGTGCATCCTCAGTCGTGAGGATGCCCAGAATCTGGTCGCGCGTAGTCTGCGGCTTGGGGCTTGTGATGGCGATCTTTTGGCCGAGCAGCCGGTTGAGCAACGTCGACTTGCCGACGTTGGGGCGCCCGATCACGGCGACAAAGCCGCTGCGGTGATCTTGTAGGGTGGAGGGATCGGGCGCCGATGACGACGCCCCTGTGCACTCCGACATCGCTTGTTCTGACATTCTAGCGATTCTGCAACGATGCCACGAGGCCAATGACGCTGAACAGGAAACAGCCAACCAGCGCAAAGACCACCAGCACCGGGATCAGCACCACCCAGATTGCCCGCCCACTGCTCATCCGATGCTCGACTTTGGTGGCGAAATAGACCAACACCAGCGAGTAGATCGAGATCAGCGGAGTGACGCAGCCAACAAAGGGCGCCAGACTCAGCAGCGTGGTGAGGATGCCCAGCGGCGCCGCAAAGGCAGCGTTGAGATAGGCGTAGCGCCCAAAGTCGCCGGCGCCGCCTAACAGCCGGGCCAGCAAGAAGTAGACGCCGACACCCACCAGGAAGAACAGTGGCGTCAAGACGATATTGGCAAGGCTGGCAAAGCCGGCCATGCCAAAGCCGCCGCCTGTGACGGCGCGCAATACCTGTTCGACCTGCGCCGCCTCGGCAGGCGGCAGTTCCAGTTGTTCGAGAACGCCCGGCAACACATTGCGCATTGCGTTGGCGAACATCAGGCCGCTGATGATGCTGACGAGCGCCGACACTGCACCGTAGATCGCCATCCAAATGATGGCGGTCGTGATATTCGCCTCCGGCTTCTGGCGCAACTCTTCGAACGTCGCCTCATTCGGGCTGGTGGTGGCCTTCAGCCACGTCTGCCACATCTCTGCAAAGTTCATGGTCTTCCTCCTGGGATCAGATGATTCACGCACGGTTGAATGAACAAAGCGCTATCATCTTAACCCAGTTGGCGACATCCACCAATCAGTTATGGACTGCCAGGTGAGCATGGCATGAACGAGCTGAGTCGTGTAACGTGTTGCGTGCAACGCACCTGACGCAGCACGCAACACGCAGCAGCATCAAGCCCTAACCTGGCTAGCGCAAGGGCGGCGCTGGCTTGGGTAGATTCAGGTGTACGGTGCCGGTTGCTTCGTGCGGCTCCTGCATGCGCCAGCCAAAGTGGGCGCTCATGTGGCGCAGATAGGGGTCTGGGTTGAGCGCCTGCTCGATCATGTAAGTCGAGCCGGTGAGAATGATGATGTCGTCGGCGCGCTGGAGCGAGCGCGCCGTGCGCAGCGCTTGCTGCGGCTCGAAGGTGAGCAACACCGGGATGTCGCCGACGATGCCTTTGACTTCCTCGCGCACGCGCGCCGGGTCTTGCCCCTTGAAGGAGGCGCTGGTGACGATGATCGTGTGGGCGATGTCCGCCAGGGCGCGGAAGACCTTGGTCGAGATGCGCTGCCCAGAGATGCCGACGACGAGAATCTTGCCGCGCACGCCAAACTGTTTGCGAATCTCGCCCGCCAGCGCCTCGATCTTTTCGGCGTTGTGGGCGATGTCGGCATAGATGCCCTCCTCCACCTTCCAGAAGCGGCCCAGGAGGCGAGCAGCGGCAAACGCGCGCAGCACCGCCGCTCTATCGATTGTCGGCGCCAGGTGATGGATCACCGCCAGCGCCAGCGCGGCGTTGCGCTTCTGGTAATCGGCGTGCAGCAACGAATCTGGCGACGGGTCAAGGGCGTGCTGGTGCAGCTCCGCCTCGAGCGCGGCCACCGCCGCTGCCCCCACCTGATGCAGCGGGGCGCCCGTCGCCGCGCAGACCTGTGCAATGATCTCCAGATTCTCTGGCGCGGTGTCCGTCGTGAAAAAAGGCACGCCTGGGCGCGCAATGCCCGCTTTGTCGAGCACGCGCTGCCAGCGTTCATCACCAAGCATGTGGGCGTGATCGCTGCCGACATTGGTCAGCGCTGTCGCCACGACATCGAGCGCGCGCGTCTGGTCGTAGCGCCCGCCGACGCCGGTTTCCATCGCCGCCCATGCCACACCGTGTTGCTCGAAGAGCGTAAGGGCGATCAGAATCGACACTTCGTGGAAGGTGTGGATATTCGCCGGGTTGTCGGTCGCCAGGCGCACACAGTGCGGCCGCACGCGCTGCTCCCACGCGGCGGTGATGTCGTCCTGGCTGACAAACTCGCCATTGATGCTGAACCGCTCGCGATAATCGAAGAGGTGCGGGCTCATGAACGCGCCAGCTTTGCCGATGCAGGCAAAGCCCATCTCCAGAAAGCGACAGGTGGAGCCTTTGCCGCCCGTGCCGGCGATGTGGATCAGCCGCGTCGGGTGGCCCTGGGGCCAGAGCGTCGCAAGCGAGCGCCGCAGCAGTTCATGCCGCGCCAGCTTCGCAATCGACCACTCGGCGTGATAGATCTGGTCAACGGTGTTGTAGTAAGGAAAGTTGTAGGTGGACACAGGTTTGAATTCGTGGAAAAGCTGAGGGGTGAAGATCGACCGGTGACATGGCGGTGAGCGGCGCGCAGCGCCTCAATCGGTTGGGGTGCGGGCATGCTTTAGCGTGCCCGCACCTTTGGTTCGCCCCAGGTGGCTGAGGAGCTACGGCGGCGCCATCTGACAGGTCACAAATTCACGCCCAGGTTAGTCTTCAAAGGGAACCGGCGCAACCGTCGCGTTGATGCGTGCGATCTCGGCGGCGATCAACGCCTTGACATCCTCGACCGCCGTGGCGACATTGAACTCGAACGTTTCGCCATTGCGCCGCAATTTGCCTTCCACGACGCCGTTCTTCAACCCCTTGGCGCCTAATGTCAGACGAATCGGAATGCCGATCAGGTCGGCGTCATTGAATTTCACGCCGGCGCGCTCATCCCGATCGTCGTAGAGCACCTCCACGCCCGCCGCCAGCAGCCCGGCGTAGAGCTTCTCCGCGGCGGCGGCGACCTCGGGCGTCTTCTCATTCGCCAGGCTGATCAGGATCACCTGATAGGGCGCCACGGTGATCGGCCACTGGATGCCGGCGTCGTCGTGCAGCATCTCGATGATCACCGCCATCAGCCGCCCGGAGCCGATGCCGTAGGAGCCCATCACGATCGGCTTTTCCTCGCCGTTCTCGTCCAGGTAGGTGGCGCCCATCGCGATGCTGTACTTGGTGCCCAGCTTAAAGATGTTGCCCACCTCGACGCCGCGCGCTGTGTAGACGGGCGCGCCGCACTTTGGGCAGGCGTAGCCATCGCTGACCGCCACGAGATCGACTACGATATCAGCGGTGTAGTCGCGCCCGTAGTTGGTGTTGCGCAGGTGATAACCCTCGCGGTTGGCGCCTGCCACCAGGTTGGGGCTGGCAGCCACCAGGTCATCGACCACGAGCAGCACCTGGTCGCGCGCAATGCCGATCGGCGAGCCGTAGCCCGGTTCAGCGCCGATGGCTTTGATTTCAGGTGTGGTCGCCGGGCGTAACCGCCGCGCCTTGATGGCGTTGGTCAGCTTCGTCTCGTTGAGCTCCATGTCCCCGCGCACGACGCAGAAGACGAACTGCTCCTTGACCTTGCCGTCGGGCTGGTCGATGTCGGCGACCATGAAGACGGCTTTGGCGGTCTCGCTCTGCGGGATGCCCAGGAAATCCGCCAGCGCCTCGATGGTCGTGACGTTGGGCGTGGCGACCTCCTCCAGCGGCAGCGGGTCGGCGACCGGTGGCGCCGGTTTGCGGAAAACGGCGACCTGGCGGTTGGCGCTGTAGCCGCACGCGTCGCAGAGCACCAGCGTGTCTTCGCCGATGTCGGTCAGCGCCATGAACTCGTGCGCCATGCGCCCACCCATCATGCCGGTGTCGCTCTTGACCGCCACTACGTCGATGCCGCAGCGGCGGAAGATGTTGAAGTACGCCTGATAGAAGCGTGGGTAATAGGCGTCGATGCCCGCCTCGTCGCGGTCGAAGGTGTAGGCGTCCTTCATTGTGAACTCGCGCACGCGCAGCAGACCGGCGCGCGGGCGCGGCTCATCGCGGAACTTGGTCTGAATCTGGTAAAGCATCGTCGGGAGCTGGCGATAGCTCTTGATGAACTTCTTGGCGAGATCGGCCATGATCTCTTCGTGGGTCATGCCGAGCACCATGTCGCGGTCGTTGCGATCCTTGAGCCGCGCCATGTCGCTGCCGATCTGATACCAGCGCCCGCTCTTCTGCCACAACTCCGCTGGATGCACCATCGGCAGCGTCACTTCCTGCCCGTCGATGGCGTCCATCTCCTCGCGGAAGATGTTCTCGATCTTGTGTTTGGTGCGCAGCGCCAGCGGCAGGAAATCGAAAATGCCGGCGGCGATCTGGTGGATCATGCCGGCGCGCAGCATGAGTTGGTGGCTGACGACGTCGGCGTCGGCGGGCACTTCGCGCAGCGTCTGAAAAAAGAGCTTCGATACTCGCATGAAACTGGACTCCCGATCGTTATTGTTGATGATCTTCAAGCAGGCGATTCACCCGCGCTTTGATTTCTTCATAGCTGACGACGCCGACGATGCGGTCAACTTCTTCACCGTTGCGCAGCATGAGCAACGTTGGCAAGCCCATCACATTGTAGCGCTGCGGCGTCTCCGGGTTCTCATCGGTGTCCAACGCAGCGACCAGCAGGCGGCCTGCATACTCTTTTGCCAGAAAGCCAACATACGCCGACATCACCTGGCACGGCTGACACCACTCCGCCCAAAAATCGACGACCGCCAGGTGTGGCGACTGCAACACAGTGGATGCAAAATCGGCGTCGGTGACATCGATGATCGGCGACGGTGGGGCGGCGGTGGTTGGCGTCGGCTGACGCGCACCACCGAAACGCTGCTTGAGCTTTGTGAACATTCCCGATTTTTCCCTCTTCTCCTACCTGGGCTGGCGCTGCCGCTGCATAAGCGAGCGCACCAGGCAACGAACTTCTATTGTAGCGCAGAGCAGATGGGCGTCAATATATTCGATCCGACGCACACGCTTTGCATGATCGGCGGTTGAGACATTTTGCGTTACAATCCACGTACATGGAGCGGAGTTGAGCAGGCGCGCCGCCTCCACAGACTTACGCATTTAGCTCAGCAACCTTCCTGGAAGCTCTCAGCTTCCAGGAAGGTGACACAATTGTTTGTGGCGTGTTTGTGGCGCCGACAAGGCATGACGCCTGACTTGAAAATAGACCGCGGATGACGCGGATCGGGCGGATTGACGCTGATCCAAATCTGTGAAATCTGCGTCACCTGCGTCATCTGCGGTTCTATTTTCATTGTTCATTGTGCCCCAGAGGGGCATGGACACTGACCTGAAAATAGTACGCGGATTGAGCCTGATTTAAATCTGCGTCATCTGCGGTTCTATTTTTCATTGTTTGTTGCGCCCCAGAGGGACATGGACACTGGCGTGACATAGAGGCGTCGCGCTGGCGCAGAGACAGGAGTATCGTATGTTATCTGAATCGAGTTTACAGGCTGCCCTGCCTGGCGCCCTCGCCAGCGTCGATCTTCCCTTTCTCGGGGTGCGCGTGTCGGGCAAGGTGCGCGACATGTACCGTCTCGCCGATCGCCTGATCCTGGTCACGACCGATCGCCTCTCCGCCTTCGACCGTATCCTGGGACTGGTGCCCTACAAGGGGCAGGTGTTGACGCAGCTTGCCGCCTGGTGGTTTGCCGAGACCGCAGACATCATCGCCAACCACCTGATCGCCACGCCTGATCCCAATGTGACGGTGGCGCACGTTTGCGAGCCGCTGCCGGTGGAGGTGGTGGTGCGCGGCTATATCAGTGGCGTCACATCGACCTCGCTCTGGCAACAGTACAGCCTGGGTCACCGCACGATTTACGGCATCGATTTCCCCGACGGCCTGCGCAAGAACGACGCGCTGCCTGCGCCCATCATCACGCCAACAACCAAGGCGCGTGACGGCGGCCATGACGAGCGCATCACCAGCGCCGAAGTAGTGGAACAGGGTCTGGTCGCTGCGCCGGTGTGGGAGCAGGTCTGCGCAGCCGCAATTGCGCTCTTCCAGCGCGGGCAGCAGCTCGCCCGCCGCGGTGGGTTGATCCTGGTTGATACCAAGTACGAGTTCGGTCTGGCGCCGGACGGCGCCCTCATGTTGATTGATGAGATTCACACGCCCGACTCCAGCCGCTTCTGGATCGCCGCCACCTACGCCGATCGCATCGCCGCCGGGCAGGAGCCGGATAACTTCGACAAGGAGTTCATTCGCCTCTATTACGCCGCACATGGTTATCGTGGCGAGGGCGATCCCTTCCCATTGCCCGCCGACCTGGCTGTGCAGGCTGCGGCGCGCTACATCCGCACGTACGAGATGCTCACCGGCGAGACCTTCGCACCCGGCGCCTGGCCGGCTGCTCCGCGCATCGAAGCCAATCTTCGCCGGTGGCTGGCGACGGTGGGGCAGGCATGACGCGCAGCACGCACTCCGCCAGCGCTGCTGCACAGGATGCTACGTCGCCCCCCGCCGAGATGGTTGCCTTGTGGCAGCAGGCCAGTTTTCTGCACTCTGCGCCGGCTAGCGCTGTACTGGCGTTAGCCCAACACGCTGTTGTGCACACCTACGCGCGGGAGGAAGTGATCTTTCTGGAAGGGGAGCCGACCGCCGGCCTTTTTCTCGTCGCCACCGGCGTTGTGAAGATCTGTCATTACTCACGCGACGGGCGCGAACACATTTTGCACTTTATCCAGCGCGGCGATACGTTCAACGATGTTTCTGTGCTGGACGGCGGCCCGAACCCTGCAACCGCCGTGGCGCACACCGATGCGACCTTATGGCGGATAGAACGCAAGGACTTGCAGGCGGTGGTGGAGCGCAACCCGGCGCTGGCCTGGGCGATGATCGAGAATCTTGCCCACCGTGCACGCGTGCTGGTTTCCACTGTGCAAGACCTGGCGATGCGCAATGTGCGGGGGCGGCTGGCGCGTTTACTGCTTGACCAGGCCGAAGCCAGCGAACGCGGCGCTGCGCCAGCGCCCTTGACCCAAGAGGACATCGCTCACCATCTGGGCACAGTGCGTGAAGTGATCGGGCGCACCCTGCGCGCGTTGGCTGCCGATGGCTTGATCGCCATCGAGCGCCAGCAAATCGTTGTGTTGGATCGGGAACGCCTGCGCGAAGAAGCCGAAATTTGAAGCACATTCAGGAGACGCGTGTATGCCTTCCTTCGACTTGAGCAAAGAGACCTTAACGCAACACTGCAGCGACATGCGACAATTCATCGATTGGCGGCCAGCGACGCTCGACAACGGGATGCGCGTGCTGGAGGGATACAACAGCAGCGGTCTGACGTTGACGCTGCTGCCCGATCGCGGGCTGGACATCTGGCTGGCGGCGCACAACGGGCGCCCGCTCACCTGGATCAGTCAGGGCGCGCCACACGCGGCGGATTTTGGCGCTGGCTGGCTGCGGCTCTTCAACGGTGGGCTGTTGGTGACGTGCGGCATGCGTCACGTCGGCCCGTCGGAGACAGACGCACGCAGCGGGCAGCTTCGCGACCTTCATGGCGACTACAGCCTCTTGCGCGCCTACAATGTCACTGTACAGCGCGGTTGGCAAGACGATCGCTACGTGGCCGAAGCCACCGGTGAAATTGCCGAGGCGGCGCTCTTTGGCGAGCAGTTGCATCTGACGCGCACGGTGCGCCTGGTGCTGGGCGAACCAACGATTGAGATCGTCGATGTTGTGGAGAATCGCGATGATGCGCCGGCGCCCTTCATGCTGCTGCATCACTTCAACTTTGGCTATCCCCTGGTGCAGGAAGGCGTCGAGCTGCAAGTCGCTGGCGGCAGCGTCGTGCCGCGCGACCTGACGGCGGCGGCTGCCCTACACGATTGGCCGCACTATCACCGCGCGACGTCACGCCATCTGGAAGAGGTCTTCTTTCATCAGGTGTTGGTGGGGAGCGATAGATGGGCGCAGGCATGGGTGGGATCGCCAACATTTGGCCTGCTCCTGCAATGGGATACAACCTATGAACCCTACCTGACGCAATGGAAGAACTACCGGGTGGGCAACTACGTCTGTGGCGTCGAACCGGGCAATTGTGTGCCCGAGGGCCAAAATCGCGCCAGCCGCAGCGGACGCCTGGTGCAATTAGCGCCCGGCGCTCGCCACACCTTCCATAACCGTCTAACGGTGGTGGATGGCGCCGAAGCTGTGGCTGCCGCCCGCGCGCGCCTCGACGCGTTGCGCACGCACGGTCAGCCAGTCGCCATCGAGCTGGCGGACTATGCGCGCTGAGCGCCCGTGCGAAGACCCCTGACAGAGGCGCAACGACGCCGCAGAGCGCCAGGAGTGCAGGCGCACATGGGCCCCAAAAGGGGTGTTGCGTGTTGCGTGTTGCGTGTTGCGTGTCTCGTACTGCGCAACAGGACGGAACACGGAACACGCAACACGGAACACGCACCAGACGCCTTTCCGCTGTCCTGGCGCCGCGCCGTCGCATGGGCGTCGGCACGCTGCACCTGACAGGCTAACGCTGCACCTGACAGGCTATTGGGAAATTCAGGAACTTTGGCGCAAAGACGCAAAGTTGCAGAGGAAGCGCAGAGAGCCGCCTGCATTGCTCTGATGATTGCTCTGCGCATCTCTGCGCCTACCAAGAAAGTCGAAACTTCTGTTGCGTAGTGAAAGCTATTCGCAGCGCAAATCGCAGCTTTCTGTCCGGCAAGGTGGCGGCGAGCCGCCTGTTACACTCTGCGTCAAAATGAGCAATCTTCAAACGGACTCTGAGAGATTCACGCGCCAACAGGTCGGCGGAAGGACGCCACAATCACAAAGGCGATCACGTCCAGCAGGGCGACGATGACAAACGCCTGTTCCAGGCTGTAGCTGTCGGCCAACCAGCCGAGCAGGAAGGGCGCCGCCAGAATCGCCAGACCGCTGCCCAGTGAGACCATGCTGCTGGCGGCATCGGCCTGGTCAGCGGCGACGGCAAGCGCCAGCGACAGCGACAATGGAAACAGCGCACCCACGCCAAAGCCTGTCATCCCCAGCCCAAAGACAGCAATCGCTGGCAGCCGCACCAGCCAGAAGAGCGAGAACCCAGCCGCCACCACGCCCAGCATCGCCAACAGCAAAGTGCGCACCGGCGCGCGCCGCGTCCAACGGCTGTTGGCGGCGCGCCCCAGCACGGCGCCAGCGAAAAAGACGCTGACCAGCATGGCGCCTGCCTGGGCGCCCAACCCGATCACGCTGCTCAGATAATCCGCGCTCCAGGCGATCAGGCTCCACTCCAGCCCAACACTGAGGATGAGCACTGTCCAGAACGCCCAAAACCCGGCGGGCAGCGGGGCGCGATGGTGGGTGGCGGCGGCGCCCGGGCGTGGCGGCAGCGGCGTGCGGAAGTAGAAAAGTGCAATCAGCGCTCCTGCCAGCAGCCCAAACCCCAGCGCGCCACGCCAGCCGATAGTCGTGCGCGCAAATGTCCCGATCAACAGCGGGGCGCCTCCTGCACAGAGCATCGCCAGGATGTTGGATTCGGTGAGCGCCGTCGCGCGTTGCGCGCCGTGGCGATCGGAAAGCGTGGCCTGGATCATCACCAGGAGCAACGTGCCCAGATACCCCATCACCAGCGCCGCAGGGATCGTCATCATCGCGGCGCGGCTGAACATCAAAAACAAAACACCGGCGGCCATCCCCGCAGCGCCACTCCACAGGATGGTGCGGCGTCCCCATCGCGCGGCCAGCCGGGCGCAACTCAGCCCGGCGCCGATCATGCCGACGGCGAAGGCGCTCAAGTGCAACGCTCCCGTCGCATAGCTGAGTTGCAACTCTGCACGCAGGAATGGCATCAACGGCCCAAGCGCAGCCTGGAAATAGGCGAAGTAGCCCAGGAGCAGATACGCCAGCCAGGTGAAGCGATCACGGTGAAAAGCAGCCATTAGCCGATGATCTCGTACTCGACGCGGAAACGTTTCTGCAGCTCCGTCGTCAACTTCTCGCTGATCGTGCAGCCGTCGTTGGGAAACGCAAGTTCGACGGTTTGGCTGGAATCGAGCAGACGGATCACGAATTCGTCGCGGCCTTTGGGTTCGCACACCATTTCGTAGATTGACTTCAGGCGATACTTGTCGCGCTCCAGGTCGCCGCTACGGCGAAAGTTGATGAGCAGGCGGCGCACCTTGCGTCGCAGCGGCGGCTCCGGTGTGAGAAGTGGCTCCTCGTCAGGCAGGGTCGCCACATCGCCGCCGCCGGTGACGCTTGGCGGCGCGACTGGCGGCGGCGCGACTGGCGGCGGTGTCGGTGCAGCAGAGGACGGCGCCGCGCGTGCGCCAGCATCCGTCATGTCACGCGTTGCCATGCTCACGCGGGGCGGGTCGGGATCAACAAGCCCCTGCTCGCCCGCTGACGTTTCTGCGGCGCCGTTGTCGGCTGACAGCGTGGCAGCGGCAGGCGGCGGTGTCGGAGCAGCAGCAGAGGACGGCGCCGAGCGTGCGTCGGCATTCGCAACGTCGTGCGCCGCCGTGCTGACGCGGGGCGGGCCGTCATCGACGCCCGCCTCCACGCCCATCTCCATCTCCATCTCCACGTCCGTCAGGTCTTCTGCGGTGTCGGTGTCGTCAGGCGTGATCGCAACCGTAAGCGGTGACGCTGCCAGGAGAGGTTCGGCGCCGAGCGGTGGCGGCGCCGAACCATCGCGCATCCATGCCGGCTCCTCGAGCGGAAAACTCGCATCGGCGCCAACCCAGGCGTCGTCGTCACCGTGGAACCCATTGCCGTTGGCGCCATAGTCGGTGAGCGCGACGCCGTTGATCGTCGGGGTGGCGCCACTGAGCAGCGGCGCCTGCAACGCCGGCGCATCGTTGTCGAGCCCGACATAGTTCTCCACGTGCGTCTGCACGATGTCGGCGAGCAGCGTCGTTTGACCTTCGCGTGTCTGCGCCTTGCCCTTGACGATCACTACCGAATCGACAACCAGTTTTTCTTTGTAATCTGCGTAGGCTTTGGGGAAGAAGACCACCTCACAGCCGCCTTGCAGGTCCTCCATCTGCACAAAAGCCATCGGGTCGCCCTTTTTGGTGTTGATCGTGCGCACGCCGGTGATCACGCCGGCCAGGGTGACGCCCTTGCCATCGTAGCGCTCATCCAGTTCAGCGCAGGAGCAAGTCGTGACGCGCTTGAAGTCGATGCCCATTTGCTGCAGCGGGTGGCTGATCGAGTAGACGCCGAGCAACTCCTTCTCCCATTGCAATTTTTCGCGCCCCTTGACTTCTTCCAGATCGGGCAGACGGATCGGCGAGACGCTCGCCTGCGGCGCGCTGCCGCCCATCATCAGATCGAAGATCGAGAGCTGACCGCTGTCGCGCGCATCGTGCACCGAGGCGGAGGCGGCGACCATCTGGTCGAGCACGGCGAGAAGCTGGCTGCGCTTGCCAAAGCGGTCGAGCGCGCCAACCTTGATCAGGCATTCCAGCGCGCGCTTGTTGACCTGACGCAGATCGACGCGGTCGCAGAAATCCTCCAGGCTCTTGAAGGGGCCGCCCGCCTTGCGCGCCTCGATGATGACCTGCACGGGCCCTTCGCCGACGTTCTTGACCGCAGCCATGCCGAAGCGGATGGCGCTGCCTTCGGGCACGGGGAAGCGATAGCCGATGCTGGGGTCGCGCTGCGCCTGGGGCGGCATATCGGGCGGCCGCTGCTGGATTTCGAAGTCGAGACCGGAATAGTTCACGTCGGGCGGCAGCACATCGATGCCCATGCGTCGGCATTCGGAGACAAAGTTGACCACCTTCTCTGTCTTGTCGCGCTCGACGAGGAGCTGCGCCGCCATGTATTCGACCGGATAATGCGCCTTGAGGTAAGCCGTCTGCACGGTGATGACCGCGTAATCGGCGGCGTGGCTGTTGTGCACCAGGATGTCGTTGGCGACGAAGTTGTGCGTGCCCGGCACTTCGAGATCGTAGGTTTGCTTTTCGCCGATATATTCGATGCTGACCACCCTGTCCCAGTAGATGTCGCTGTAGCCAGCGCGGGCAAGTTCGGCATCCTCGAAGAAATCGGCTAGCCGTTGCACCGTGGTGCGCGCAAAGCCATGTTTGCTGGCCGCACCGGTCGGGTAGAACTCGCGCTGCGCCACCCCACAGCGTTCGTTGATTTCCGTCCAGGTGAGACCGGAGCGATCTTTGGCAGCGCGTACTGCGGACTTGATGGCGACGGGAACGACGTCCTTTGTGCCCATCGCTGCAACCATCTCCAGACAGAGCTGATTCAGCTTCTCCTTGCGCTCCGCGCTGACAAAGTGCGTGGCAATGGAGTCGCGGAAACGCGCCAGGTTGTCGTTGCCGGTCACGAAAAGCTGATAGCCGATGCGCCCATCGCGGTAAGGAAAGTTGACAGTGCACAACCGGCTGATGATGCCGAAACGCAGCAGCAGATGCTGCAACTGGCGCGCCAGCCGTTCCGAGGATGTGGCGTAGAAGAGGCTGCGCCCCTTGACGTTGATATGTCCGTCGCCCTCCCACATGCGGCTGATGAGCAGGCCAAGCTGGCGCGCACCGAGTTGGAACGCCGCGGCGGGAATCTCCTTGACTGTCGCTTGTTTTCCAAGCAATCCCAATCTGCCTGCCCACGTGAAGATGCCGGACGGTTGTGCAGTATCGGAGCGCCTGGCATAGATCGAGTACGCACCCTTATGCAGCGCAATCGAGCAGGTGACATTGTCGAAACGCTCTGCTGCGCGGATGTAGTCCTCACATTGCGCTTCGTCTTTGGAATAGAAATAGACCGAGTGTGGATGACAGAGATTGCCCTCAGCCAGCAGATGGCCCAGCGCAATGACTTCGTGATCGGGCCACTCCACCGCACCGCCAACATTGATGCATCTTGGGGTGGCAATCTGCGCGCCGACTTCAAGTTCTGCGAGCAGCCGCCAGCCGTCGAAGGTGTAGAAGGGGTGATTAGCCGTCGCATCGATCGTGCGGCCAAGCGCAGTCGTCAGCCGATAGACGGGCTGAACGCCGTTGTCCATCACCCGGCTGACGGCGCCGCGCCGGAGTTTGAGCGTAGCAGTGTCGCAGGTGATCGTGTGGGCAAGTTGCGCCTTGCCTGTGTACAAATCTTCGATACGCACAAGTCGCCCGCTGTCGATGTCGAGCACCTCGGTGTCGCCCGGCAGGCACTTGTTGAAGCCGTAGCGCGCAAAAAACTCGATGTCGCCATAGATCGCTTCTGCGGTGTTGTGGTCGATGCCGTTCTTCTCACAACCGGCGACAAAAATCTTCTTGTGCTTCTCGATTTCCGATGCTTTTTTCTTGCCGATGGCGCGGCGCACGAGGTCGGCTTCGCCAGGGGTGTAGCCAGCCAGGTTGCTCAGAATCTGGATGATCTGTTCCTGGTAGACGCAATTGTGGACGACGATGTTGTCGGCCACAAAGCTGTGCAACCCTTCGACCGTCAGGTCATAGACATGTTCGACGCCAACGTACTCGATTGCGGCGACTTCCTCCCACATCGCTCCGAGGCGTTTGCGCGTCTCCGGCAAAGGCAGTGCATCGGCAAGCTGTGCTGCAACCTGCGCAGAGATGCGCGTACGTCGCCGCCCCTTTGCATAAAAGTGCTGGCGGTCAATACCGTATGCTTCCATCAGCCCACGATAGGAAAGAGTGCGCACCGCATCGACTTCTTCCAGGAATAGTTGGCGCGCCAGTGTGGTGGAACTCTGTTGGGTGCAGATGACATCGCGTTTCGCCGACGCCATGTGCGGCTGCACCAGGGCGGCGAACCTGGCAGTGTCGTAGATTGTCACCTGATACCCGGTGCGGGGCGTCGCTTTGTCGGCGCCAATCGTGTAGTGCGCCTGATAGACGGTTGCAGGAATGCCTAGCCGTAGCAGCAGCGTTTGCACCTGCTCAGCAAGGTGCGACGACACCGTCTTGTAGTGGCAAAGCTTCCGCCCGACATAGCCGTCGCAGTCCCACAACGACGCCACGAAATAGGCGACATCCGCTTTGCCCAAACCAAAGACAAAATCAGGAATAAACTTCTCATGGCTGCGCAAACCGCCGGGGCGCTGACCAGCCGGCGCCTTTAGCCCCAGGTCACGCAGCCACTCCAGGAGCAGATTGGGCGTGTGATAGCTGGCGCGTCCCTGTTGTTTGGCTGCGCCGATGCGCGTGACGCCGCGCACCTGTTCGGTGAAGTGAGGGCGAACGCCATCGAACGCCGCCAGGCAGCGCTGATATTCTGCCAGCAGCGCAGGGTCTTTGGAGACAAAATCGACGCATGCCATGCTTGCCAGGCTGCCATCCGCCAGCAGATACGCCAGCACGCGCAGACGCCGTCGATCGATCGGCTGCGCGGTCGCCTCAGGCCCGAACAGGTGCGGTGGCGTCGCCACGAAATCGCCAGGGCGCAGCTCGCGCAGTGGCAGCCAGCCAGCCTCGGTCAACAGGCGATGGTCTTCGGTCACCTTGACCCTGGCGCCATTGCGCAGTGTGATGCGATAGACCGGTTTTTCGCCGCTATCGATCCAGTGCGTCACGCGCCCAACCGCAGGCCGCCAGTCCGCATCGACGCCCTGCACGTAGAACTCGTCGAGCTGACCGATCTCAGCTAACCGATAGCGGCGCCCCGTGCGCGCCTCGGTGATCAGCGCCTCGCCACTGACACAGATGCCGTAGGTCTCGCTCAGGATCGTTTGCAACTTTGGGTGTTTATATTCGACCGGCTCCTCGCCATGCATGCGCCGAATGAAGGCGGGGATGTACTCCAGCGGGCCAGGGCGGTAGAGCGAGATCATGGCGACAATGTGCTCGAAGGAGGAAGGTTTCATCTCGGTCAGCACGCGGCGCATCCCCTGGCTTTCCACCTGGAAGACGCCGCTCACCTCGCCGCTGGAGAGGAGCGTGAAGGCTTCGCTGGCAGCCTCGCCCTCGTAGGGGATGTTCGCCAACGTGTACTCGATGCCGTGTCGTTCCTTGATCAGCCGCGCTGCCTCGCGCATCACCGAGAGCGTGCTGAGGCCGAGGAAGTCCACCTTGAGCAGCCCGATCGACTCCAGGATGGGGAACTCGTACTGGGCGATGGTGCTGGTCACGGTGGACTTGCTGCCGCGCATGATCGGCGTGTAGTGGGTCAGCTCGCGGTCAGCGACGATGACCGCCGCAGCGTGGATGCCGGCGTTGCGCGCCACGCCTTCGAGCTGCATGGCGGTGTCGAGCAACTTCTTGACCCACTCCTCTCTGGCATAGAGATCGACCAGCTCCTGGCTGTAGAATTCGTGTCCCTCGGTCAGGCAGTCCTGAATCGTGACCGGTTTGCCGGGAATGCCAGGAATGAGCTTGGCGATGTAGTCGACTTTGGACAACTCGATGCCTTGGGCGCGACCCACATCGCGCACCGCCGCCTTTGCCTTCATGCGGTTGAAGGTGGCGATCTGCGCCACCTGGCTCTCGCCGTACTTCTCGACGGTGTAGCGGATCATCTCTTCACGCTGGTCGTCGGGATAGTCCAGGTCGAAATCGGGCATGGTGACGCGGCCGGGGTTGAGGAAGCGTTCGAAGATCAGGTTGTTCTTGAGCGGGTCGATGCCGGTGATGCCGATGCAGTACGCCACCAGCGAACCAGCGCCGGAGCCGCGCACGTTCCACCAGATGTTGCGGCTGCGGGCAAAGTTGCACAGGTCGGCGACGATCAGATAGTAGACGTCGAAGCCCATCTCATGGATGATGCGCAGCTCGCGCTCCTTGCGCTCTTGCACGTCGGGATCGGTGGCGCGATCTCCGTAAAGTCGCCGAAGCCCTTCCTCGGTGAGATGGCGCAGGTACGTTTCGTAGGTGAAGCCCTCCGGGATCGGCAGGTCGGGCAGGTGATAGGTTGGGTCTTCGAGATCGACCTCGCACATCTCGGCGATGCGCAACGAGTGGTCGAAGGCGCTGGCGGGCAGGTCGATGAAAGGGCGGAAGGTCGCCTCCATCTGCGCCCGGCTCTTGAGAAAATAGCTGCCGTCGCTCATGCGCATGCGGTTGGGCTGGTCGAGGGTGACGCCGGTCTGCACGCAGAGCAGCACGTCATGGGGGCCGCCATCCTGTTCGCGCACGTAATGCACATCATTGGTGGCGACCAGATTCAGCCCGAACTTCTCCGCCCACGGCACAAGAATTTTGTTGACCTGCACCAGCTCCGGAATCGAATGCTCTTGCAGCTCGATGAAGAAATTCTCTTTGCCGAAAACATCGACGTACCAGCCAAGGCGTTCGTATGCCTCGCGTTCTTTCCCCTGGCTGAGGAGTTGCGGCACTTCGGCGCCGAGACACCCCGTGCTGGCGATGATGCCGTCGGCGTGCGCCGCCAGGAAGTCGTGGTCGACGCGCGGCTTGTAGTAATAGCCGTCGATCTGGCTGCGCGAGGCAATCTTGAGCAAATTGCGATAGCCGGTCATGTTCTTCGCCAGCAAGAGCAGGTGATAGTTCTCGCGGTCGAGCTGAGGGTCGCGACCGCTCATGGGGCGTCCCCAGGCGGTTTCGTAGGCTTCGACGCCGATGATCGGTTTGACGCCCGCATCCCTGCAGGCGCGGAAGAACTCGATGGCGCCGTGCATCACGCCATGATCGGTCAACGCCAGCGCCGGCTGCCCTAGCTTGACCGCCTCCTTGACCAGCGCCTTGATGCGCCCCAGCCCGTCGAGCAACGAATATTCAGAGTGGACGTGCAGATGTACAAAATCGTCGGCCATAGTGGTTGCGCCTGCCAGGATTTACTTTGCATAATCAGAACCGGTGTTCTATAGGTGCCCGGGCATTATAACAAAGAATTCGTGGCGCTCCGAACCGCAGCAAGCTATAGGGCGCATTCCACGCTGCTCATTCGATTCACGGCTTTGCGCGTTTTGTGATAGAAAAGATGCAACCTTCCTGGAAGCTCCCAGCCTCCAGGAAGGTGATTCATCGGCGACATCGCATTATGCAAAGCAGTTCATCATGAAGAAGCGGCTTATCAGCGTCAGAAATGCAGAGTTTCAGGTCATCCAGTCGCTCAAACTCAATCGGGCGAAACGTCATCAGTTGAATGAGAAATTCGTCGAAGGGATTGAGTCGGTCAAACAGGCTGTGCGGATTCCGATTGCCGGCGCCGTCAACTCACTGAATGTTGCCTGCGCTGGTTCGATTTTGCTGTGGGACATCTACAGAAACAGCAGAAGGAGCTTCTCATGACGCCAATGACGCCAGCCACTATCGAGCAACTCCGCCAGCTCTACACGCAGTATGAACGCATCCAGGCGACTTCGCCCGACATGCGCCGTGACGCGCTGCCCAATCTGATCCGCCAGATTCCCGTCGAAGCCGGCGACCGCGGCGCGGTGATCTACTCGCAGCTCGACGATGCTGACGCCGACGCCGCGATCCAGGCGCAGATCGCCTACTTCGAGCAGCTTGGCTGTGACTTCGAGTGGAAACATTACGACTATGACACGCCGCCCGATCTCAAGGCGCGGCTGGCGGCGCACGGTTTCGAGTTGGAGGAGAGCGAGACGATCATGGCGTTGGCGCTGGCGCAGGCGCCCGCTGCCCTGCTTCAGCCGGTGACGCACGACGTACGCCGCGTCCGTGATCCCGATGAACTCGACGCCATCGATCGCATCAAGGCGGCGGTCTGGGGTGAGACACGCGACTTCGTCACCCAGTTCTTGCGGCTGACGCTCACCCAATCGCCAGAGCGCATCAGCATCTACATTGCCTATGCCGGTGAGTTGCCAGTTTCCTGTGGGTGGATATACTTTCCGACGGAGAGCCCATTTGCCAGTCTGTGGGGCGGCGCTACGCTGGCGACGCACCGCAAGCAGGGCTTCTACACGGCGCTGTTAGCTGTGCGCGTGCAGGAGGCGCTTGCACGTGGCAAGCACTATCTCACCATTGACGCCAGCCCAATGAGCCGCCCAATCGTCGAGCGTTTTGGCTTCGTGCAACTGGCGGAATCGACGCCGTGCATCTGGCGAGTGCGTGCGCGCTAGACATTGCATCCAGGTCTGTTTAGGAAGGTTGTCGAATGACCGCTCACAGTGTTGGTCCTGTTTACACCCAGTTTTTTACCTTTGCCGAAGATGAACCCTTTGGGCTGGAAAGCGGCGAATCGTTGCAGCCGGTGACGCTGGCTTACGAGACCTACGGCGTCCTCAACGCCGACCGCTCCAATGCCATCTTGATCTGCCATGCGCTGAGCGGAAGCGCCCACGCCGCTGGCGAGCTGGATGGCGACCCTACCCGGCTGGGCTGGTGGGAGGAGACCATCGGGCCAGGCAAAGCCTTCGACACCGACCGCTTCTTTGTGATCTGCAGCAACGTGATCGGCTCCTGTTACGGCTCAACCGGGCCCGCCAGCATCGACCCGGCGACGGGCAAACCCTATGGCTTGAACTTCCCGGTCGTGACCATCGGCGATATGGTGCGCGCACAGGTCAAGTTGATTGACCATCTCGGCATCGACAGATTGCTGTGTGTAGCGGGCGGCTCTATGGGTGGGATGCAGGTGCTCGAGTGGGCGGCGCATCACCCACAGCGTCTGCGCGCCGCCATCCCCATCGCCACCACCGCACACCACAGCCCGATGTTGATCGCCTTTAGCGAAGTGGGGCGCCAGGCGATCTACGCCGACCCGGCCTGGAATCACGGCGCCTATTACGACAAGGCGCAGAAGCCCGATGCGGGTCTCGCTGTGGCGCGCATGGTCGGCCATATCACCTATTTGAGCGAAGAATCGATGCATCTCAAGTTTGGCCGCCGCCTCCAGGGACACGAAAAGTATGGCTACGAATTCGAAACCGAGTTCGAGGTGGAGAGCTATCTCAAGTACAACGGCCACAAATTCACGCAGCGCTTCGACGCCAACAGCTATCTCTACGTGACCAAGGCGATGGATTACTTCGATCTGACGCAACCAACCGGCTCACTTGCCGCCGCCTTCGCCGCTTCGACCCACGTCAAGTTTCTGGTCATCAGCTTCACCAGCGACTGGCTCTACCCCAGTTATCACAGCAAACAGCTTGTCAGTGCGCTGACCGCCGCTGGCGTCGATGTGACCTATCTCGACGTGAAAAGCAGTTGGGGACATGACGCCTTCCTGCTCGAAGTGGAGACCATGACCAATCTGCTGAGCAGTTTCCTCGAACGCCTCGTGCGCGAAGAACGGGTGGCGGCGCCTTCTGGCTATACACCGCGCCCTCATCCCATCTCTCGTAGCAACGACTTGTTGCCGCGCACACGGCTCGCCGACAACCTGGCATGAGCACTCAACCTGGCATGAGCACTCAACCTGCCGTCTCGACGCAATCGCCACAGTTGCGCGCCGATCTGCTGGCGATTGCCGATCTGATCGAACCGGGCGCGCGTGTGCTGGACATCGGTTGCGGCGACGGCGCCTTGCTGGAGTATCTACGCGACCGCAAGCAGGTGAAGGGGCGCGGCATTGAGTTGACCGAGGCGGGTGTGCTGGCGTGCGTGCGTCGCGGCTTGAGCGTACGCCAGGGCAACGTGCAAGAAGGCCTGGCCGATTATCCCGACCAGAGCTTCGACATCGTCATCCTGAGCCAGACGCTGCCCTTTCTCGACGATCCGGCCATGGTGCTCAGCGAGATGCTGCGCGTTGGACGGACGGCGATCGTCAGTTTTTCGAACTGGGGACATTGGCGCTGCCGGCTGGAACTGCTCTTCACCGGTTGCATCCCGGTCGCCACTGATCTGCCGCAACAATGGTACGAAAGCCCGCGCCGCCAGCCCTTCAGCGTCACCGACTTTGCCCACTTCTGTCAGAAGATCGGCATCAAGATCGACCGCCAGATTTATATGAATCGCGGCCTGCGTGTGCGCACGGGGCGCTTCAAGAATTTGCTCTCTACAACGGCGGTCTTTACGTTGCAGCGCGCGTAGCGTCGCCGGTTGCCAGCTCGCGCTCGCGAATGCCGATCAGATAGAGCAGCCCATCCAGCCCCATTGCGGAGATCGCGCCGCTGGCCTGTTGACGGACGACAGGCTTGGCGTGAAAGGCGACGCCCAACCCTGCCGCACTGAGCATCGGCAGGTCATTGGCGCCATCGCCGACGGCAATCGTCTGTTCGAGGCGCAGCCCTTCCGCCGCCGCTATCTCGCGCAGGATTGCCGCTTTGCGCGCGCCGTCGATGATCGTCCCCAGCACGCGGCCGGTCAGCCGACCATCGGCAATCTCCAGCCGGTTGGCATACATGTAGTCGAAGCCAAGTTGCTCCTGCAACCGGCGGCCAAAGTAATCAAATCCGCCGGAGATGATGCCGATCTTGTAGCCAAGACGCTTGAGGGTGCTCGTCACCAGTTCGGCGCCGTCGGTCAGTTGGATGCGCGCAGCGACGCGCGCCAATGTGCTTTCCGGCAGTCCTGCCAGCAATGCCACCCGCTGCGTCAGACTCTGGCGGAAGTCCAGCTCGCCGCGCATCGCCGCCGCCGTGATCGCCGCCACCGCTTCGCCGACGCCCGCCTCCTTCGCCAGCTCGTCGATCACCTCCGCCTGGATCAGGGTGGAGTCCATATCAAAGACCACCAGGCGCCGATTGCGCCGATAGATGTCGTCAACATGAAATGAAATGTCAACGCCGATCTCCATCGAGATTTGCAGAAGCTGCGCACGCATGGCGCCTGTGTCGGCCAGGCGACCGCTGGCGGCGATCTGCACACAGGCTTTGGGGATGCGCGCTGGATTGGTCAGCGACGGGCGTCCGGTCAATCGTGTGATCACGTCGATGTTGAGGTTGTGCGCCGCACAGACAGCCGCAACGCGGGAGATCTGCGCAGCGCTCAGCTTGCGCCCCAACAACGTGATGATGTGACGGGGTTTGCCCTGGGCGTCAACCCACCGTTCGTATTCGTCGAGCGATGTGGGGCGGAAGCGCACTTCGACGCCCAATTCGTGCCCGGCAAAGAGCAAATCTTTGATTACCGGCGACGACTGATTGACGTCGGGTATCTCGATCAGCAACCCCAACGAGATGTAGTCGTGGATGACAGCCTGACCGATGTCGAGCACGTTGACGCCGTGCTCCGCCAGCACGCCGGTGATGCGCGCCACCAGCCCCGTGCGGTCTTTTCCGGTGATGTTGACAAGGATGATTTCAGACATGGCGCCTCGCGTGGCTCGTGTTGCGTGACTCGTGTTGCGTGTTGCGTGATTCGTTGCGCCGCGCATCGCCAGTTATCGTTCGATGAGCAGGCGCGCGCCCGGCGCCGGCGCGTCGATGCGGCTGCGCGCGCCGTCGGGCCAGCGGATTTCCAACGTCTCGACGGTGGCGTCCGCCGGCGCGCCGAAATGGAGGCGCGGCGCGTCGCCGCTGAGATAGCCGCTGCCCACGCGCACATCGCGAAGCAGCGCGCCCTGCGTGGTCACGAGCTGCACCTGCGCGCCGATGGCGAAGGGATTGGCTGTGCCCGGCTGGCGCAGATCGACGAGCAGCGCTGCGCCGCCGCGGCAGAGCTGATTTTCGAAGAGGCGCGCCGGCCCGCGCAGATTGTTGACGACGATGTCGAGGTCGCCGTCATCGTCGAGATCAGCCAGCACCATGCTGCGCCCGCTGTTGATTGCGTCGAGCGCCCAGCCCGGCATCCGCTCAAAGCGCAGCCCCTCCTCATTGCGCAACGCCTGATTCTCCTCGACCAGCTCGTGATCGGGCAGGTGGGCGAAAAGGCGCTCCTCGATCATGCCGTTGACGCTGTAGAGATCGACGTAGCCATCCAGGTTGAGGTCGCCGAACTTGCTCGACCACGCCCAGCCCGTGCCGTCGACGCCCCAATCCGGCGCCTGATTCCAGTAGCGCCCGTCCGCGCCGCGCATTAGCAGCACATTCTCCATGATTTGCGGGTCGGCGGCGACCTGCGCGGGCGTCATGCCCACCATCATCGCGTCCATCATCGCCACCCAACCGCCCATCGCCTCGCCGGGGTAGGGCTTCATGTCGGAGGCGAAAATCTCGAAAACACCGTCGTTGTCGACATCGGCCTGGTCGTAGCTCATCGTGCTGTGCGTCATCGACGCCAGCAGGTCGCTGGCGTCCGCCCAGCCGGCGTCGGTGCGCACCCAGGCCATATCCGGTGTGTTGAAGTCGTTGCCGACCAGAATGTCGGGGCGTCCGTCGTCGTTGAGATCGGGGAAGAGGATCGCCAGCGCCTGTGCCGTCGTGGCGAGCGGCGTCATGCGGAAGCGCCCGCCCAGATTCGTGTAGAAGAAAACGCCGCGCCGGGCATTGCCGACGATGTACTCGTTGCCGCGGTCGGTGAGCAGACCCGCATCGTAGCTGGCGAGCACCAGGTCGAGATCGCCGTCGCCGTCGAGGTCAGCCCAGTTGGTGACGTAGGCGGGCGCCGCAATGCCGGGCAGCACGCGGCGCTGGAACCGTCCTTCGCCCAGGTTCTCGAAGTAATTGAGCGCACCCGTGTTGCGCGTCAACACGATGTCGAGGCGCCCGTCAGCGTTGACATCGACGATCTTGACATCGCGCGTCTTGCCAGCGGAGAAGGCTTCTTTGCGAAACACAAGCGCGCCGTCGTTCCAGAAGATGGCGTCGGCGCCGTCGTGGTTGCCGAACACCAGGTCCAGGTCGCCGTCGCCATCGAGGTCGCCGGTTGCCAGCCCGGCGCCGTTGGCTTCGAACATCTGCACCAGGTTGCCCTCGACCTGCGTGACGTGATCCAGCGTGTGGGTGATGAAACGGTCAACACAGGTGGTGGGGGGCGGGGCAAGTGGCGTGCGCGTCACGGTGACAGGGACAGTTGCATCGCCGGATTGGGCATTGGCAGCCTGCACTGGCGCCACCACCGCCAAGATCAGCAACAGCGCCACGCACCGCCGTCGGCAGAGTAGAGAAAGGTTGTTCATATCGCCCCGCATGTTTTGCACAATTGCCTACCAACAAATACACTCATCGGGTTTACCATGTCTGTCACCTTCCTGGAAGCTCTCAGCTTCCAGGAAGGTTGGTGAGCTAAATGCGTAAGTCCTAATACGCTCATCGGGTTTACCATGTCTGTCACCTTCCTGGAAGCTCTCAGCTTCCAGGAAGGTTGGTGAGCTAAATGCGTAAGTCCAAATACACTCATCGGGTTTACCATAGCTGGTAGACAAGTGCAACTCATCCGCCTGTCCAGGAGGGCAACCCGTGCACGAACAGCCGCGCGGCCCATTGGCAATTCCAGAGGAAGTGATTCAATTTGAGACCGGGCGCACCACCGCCGATTGGTGCGTGCTGCTTGACGCCAGCGACGCGCCGACTTTCAGCCACGCCCAACTGATCGAGCACCTGGAGCATATCTACGGGCTGGAAACGCGTTGGGCCAGCACGATCGCCGTGCGCTACGAAGCGGCGCGCGGCATCGAGCGAGAAGTCGCCGTCCCTGCCGACGTAGTGGCGGCTATGATCTTCAAGCCGGCGGCGCGACGGCGCTTTGAGCACTTGTCGCGCGCGGAGCAGCGCAATCTGCTGATCTGGCTTGACGAGGCGGCGGACCTGCGCGAACGTCAGGCGCGCATCGATGAGATGTTGGCGCAGTTGTCGGCGGCGGCAGGCTAGGGCCCGGTAAACCCACGTGCACCAACTTGACGCCCCTGGTGTGCATCGGCGGTGCGCATCGGCGGATTTTTGTTTGTGGGAACGCTGTGCTACACTTGCGCCGTTTGGGAAATCGGCGGCGTTGCCGCCGATTTGTTGTTATCCAGGCTGGCAGGCATGCACCAGGGTGAGAATCCGCCTGCGACCATGGCGTAGCATGGTGTCATGCCCTGCAGGGCGCAACGACCAACGAAAACAGGCAGCGGCGTTTCGCCATGCGCAACTCGCCCCTGTTCTTAATTCAGGGCGGATTTTGTAGTCCGCAGTGGTGAAAAGAAATGAGCAAAAAACTCGTCATTGTTGAATCGCCCACCAAAGCGAAAACCATCAGCAAATTTCTGCCGCGCGATTATCAGGTCAAAGCGAGCATGGGGCATGTGCGCGACCTGCCCGCCTCCGCCGCTGAAATCCCGGAGAAGTTCAAGAGCGAGCCATGGTCGCGGCTGGGCGTCGATGTCGAACATGACTTCGAACCGCTCTACGTGATTCCAGACAAGAAACGCAAATTGATCAACGAGTTGAAGGCCGCCCTCAAAGACGCCGACGAGCTGATTCTGGCGACGGACGAAGATCGCGAGGGCGAGAGCATCGGCTGGCACCTGCATGAGGTGCTCAAGCCGAAGCAACCGGTGCGACGCATGGTCTTCCACGAGATCACGCGCGAGGCGATCGAGCAGGCGCTGCGCGAAACGCGCACCATCGATCTTGACCTGGTGCACGCCCAGGAGACGCGCCGCATCCTCGACCGGCTTGTCGGCTATACAGTGTCGCCGCTGCTGTGGCGCAAGATCGCCCCCAAACTCTCGGCGGGCCGCGTGCAAAGCGTGGCGGTGCGCCTGCTGGTGTTGCGCGAACGGGAACGCCGCGCCTTTGTCGCTGGTCAATATTGGGATTTGCGCGCTTTCCTCAACAAACGCCCCGACCAGCCCAACCATCGCTTCGAGGCGACGCTGGTGGCAGTCGGCGGCAAGCGCGTCGCCACCGGGCGCGACTTCGACGAGCACACCGGCCAGATTGCCGCCGGCAAAGATGTCCTGCTCCTCAATCAGCAGGAGGCGGAGACGCTGCGCCAGCGGTTGCTGACCAGCCAGTGGGTTATCGCCGACCTCGATGAGAGGGACGCCACACGCGCGCCCTACGCCCCGTTCACCACCAGCACCCTGCAGCAGGAAGCCAACCGCAAGTTGGGGCTGAGCGCACGTGAGACGATGCGCCTGGCGCAGAATCTCTACGAGAACGGCTACATCACCTATATGCGCACCGACTCGGTCAACCTGAGCGAGGAGGCGATCACCGCAGCACGCCGGCGCATCCGCGAGATGTACGGCGAGGAGTACCTCAACCCTTCACCGCGGCGCTATCAGACGCGCACCGCCAACGCACAGGAAGCGCACGAGGCGATCCGCCCCGCTGGCGACCAGATGGCGCCCGCGGAGAGCCTGCCACTTGAAGGCCGCGAGAAGGCGCTCTACGACCTGATCTGGAAGCGCACAGTGGCGTCGCAGATGGCGAACGCCCGGCTCAAGCTGCGCACCGTTACGATCCATGTAGCGGACGCCGTCTTCCGCGCCAGCGGGCGCACGGTGCTCTTTCCCGGGTTCTTCCGCGCCTATGTCGAAGGGTCGGACGATCCTGACGCTGCGCTGGAAAGCCAGGAGCAGCCACTACCCACACTGACCATTGGCGAGCAAGTCGATTGCCGTGAGCTGGAGGCGGTTGGGCACGAAACGCAGCCACCGGCGCGCTACACTGAGGCCACGCTGGTCAAGGCGCTGGAAGCCGAAGGCATCGGTCGGCCCAGCACCTACGCCACGATCATCGACACCATTCAGCAGCGCGGCTATGTCTTCAAGCAACGCAAGGAGTTGGTGCCGACCTTCACCGCCTTTGCCGTCACCGAATTGCTCGAGAAGCACTTCGACGAGCTGGTCGATCTCAAATTCACCGCCAACATGGAGCAGCGGCTTGACGACATCGCCACCGGCGCGACCAACTACCTGAGTTATCTGCGCGAGTTCTACCTGGGTGAGGATGGTTTGGAAAACCAGGTGAAAAGCCGTGAAGCCGCCATCGATCCCCGGCTGGCAAGCACGGTGGAGCTGGGCAATCTCCACGCCGAGGTGCGCATCGGCCAGTACGGGCCGTACCTGGCGCGCGAGGAGAACGGCGAGCGGCGCACTGCCAATTTACCGCCAACCTTGCCGCCTGCCGACCTGACTGACGAACTGGCGGAAGCGCTCTTCAATAAAAAGGTGGAAGGGCCGCAGGTGATCGGCAACGACCCAGAGAGCGGACTGCCGGTGCTGCTCAAGATCGGTCCCTACGGCCCTTACGTGCAACTGGGCGAGGATGATCCCAACAGTAAGAGCAAGCCCAAGCGCGCCAGTCTGCTCAAGGGTATGACGCCGGACGACCTGACGATGGAGACAGCGATGGCACTGCTCAGCCTGCCGCGCACACTGGGCGAACATCCAGAGACAGGCAAGCCGGTGCAGGCAGGCGTCGGGCGCTTTGGCCCCTTTGTGGTGCACGACGGCGTCTATGCCAACCTGCGCCCGCCCGATTCTGTGCTGGATATCGAACTCGACCGCGCATTGGAATTGCTGGCTGCCAAAGCCAACGGCGGCGGTCGTCGCGGCGCAACCAGGTCAGTCATCAAAGAACTAGGCGAACACCCAGAGGGCGGCGTCGTGCAGGTGCTTGAAGGGCGCTACGGACCCTATGTGAGCTGGAACAAGGTCAACGCCACCTTGCCCAAAGATGTGACGCCGGCGGATGTCACCCTGGAGCAGGCGTTGCAGTGGTTGGCGGGGAAGCAGACCAGTCCCAAAGCCACGCGCAAGCGCACCGCGAAGACGGGCGCGGCGAAGAAGCAAGCCGCAACCGCCGATGCTGCGCTCGAAGCGACGGCGAAGAGCACAGCCAGATCCACGAAGACAAAATCCACGAAGACAAAACGTGCAGAGGCGAACACTGCTGCCAGACCGGCGACGAAACGCGCAACCCGCGCCACGCCAAAGCCAAAACCCGCAAGCTGACGCCGACAATGCGGCAATCGTGAGATGGCGGCGCCGGTGCAGATCGAGCTGTCAGGCTCGACCTGCACCGGCGCGCGTTACGCCGTCTGCGTCGGCGCGTGGGCGTAGTGCTGGCGAAACCAGGCCACCGTCGCCCGCACAGCGTCGGGCAACGGCGTAGTAGCCGCCCCAAACGCAGCGCGGAATTGATTGTCGTCGACGACGTATGCTTCCTCGAACTCGTAGCGCATCTCCTGCATTTCTCGCACAACGGGCACGAACAGACCCGCAAGCGTCAGCATGAGCGGGCTGACCGTGCGCGTCTGGATCGGTGCGCCCAACTCGGCGGCGAAGAGCCGGATCATTTCAGCGGTGGAGACCGTCTGATGATTCGGCGTGTGCCAGGCGCGTCCATAGGCTTCGCGGCGCTGGCTCAAGGTGATCAGCCCACGCGCAAAGTCGGGCAGGTAGGTGTAGGTGTGCGGCAGATTGGGGTCGCCAAAGACATCAACCGGCTTGCTGGCGAACGCTGCGGTAAAGAAGCGCTCGCCGAAGACCGCCGTGTCCGTCCCACGGGGGCCGAAGAAATCCGAAGCGCGGCCAATGGCCACCTGAAGCCGCCCGGCTTTGTGTGCGTCGAGCAGCGTCGTAGCGACCAGCGCGCGCGCCTTGCCTTTGCGCCCGGTCGCTGCGTAGGGAAGGCTTTCGCGGATCGGCTGACCGTGCGTCGCGCCGTACATGTAAAGGTTGTCGACAAAAACCAGCCGGGCGTTGCTCTGGCTAACGCCGTTGACGATGCCCTGGATCAGGGGCGGCCACCCTTTGGGCCAGTTGGTGTAGGCAGGCTGCGCCGTCGCAAAGATGACTTCGGCGTCGGCGGCCAGGCGGGCGACTGTGGCGGCGTCGGTCAAGTCACCGGCGACGACGCGCACGCCGGCAGGCAGCAGCTCCTGCACGCGGCCGCTGCGGTTGACCAACGTCACCTGTACGTTGGCGGCGGCGAGTTGTTCCATCAACGTGAGGCCGACTTGCCCGGCGCCAAAGATGACGGCATTCGTATACGTGAGTGTGGACATTGTTGCTCCCCCAGAAAATACGCTGCGATTTGCGACTTGTGGATCGGCGACGGACGGGCTGGCGGCGCTGCGCACTGCGTTGTGACGCTGCCGCCAGCCCTGTCGCCAATCGCGTATCCACCGTACACCCTGACACAGTGTCAGAGTCAAGAGGGAGTTTTGGGCGAGGAGCGAGGGGCGAGGGGCGGCGCTTGCTCGCCCCTCGCAACTTCTTTTAGCTCCGGCGCAGCGTCAGCAGGGCCGGCGTCATGTCGAAGATCACGAAGCCGAGGGGCAACCCGATGATCGTCATGCACAGGAAATAGCCAACCGACAACGCAATCGCCGCCAGCCACCAGCCGACGAGGATAAACCACAGCGCCCGCACCAGGAAGTGATGCTGGCTCACCGCCACTTCGCCGTAGGGCGTGATCAGGCGGTCTGGCTGACGCAGCGCCATGATCAGCGGAATGTTATTCAGGATGGCGATGCCAATCGGGATCGTCACAATGAATAGAAACATCACGTAGGCGGCTGATACAGCAAAGCTGCCCAGCCACCACCCAATGAAGGCGAACCACAATATTTGAATGAGACAGCCCGGGCTTTGTTTAATCACCACTGGCCCCTGCGCATTTGTCACGAGTTACGTCCTTTCTGAAACAGCGTTATTCAACGTCTTACACTACGCAACGCAATGAAAGAAGTTACAGATGACCGTTACAGACCAGCGTTACAGATTATTGCGGATTTGCATTGCGTGTCATCGCTGTCGATGGGCATAGCCCACCTGCAACAACCCAACCAGCAGTGGATTCTGGCGCATGGGTAGGGCGCGCATCCAGCGCGCCAGCAGAAGCGCACGTCTGGCATTGTCTGGCTCGCCGCGGATGGCAAACCACAGCGCCTGGGTGCGCAGGGCGACTGTCATGTTGTCCAGGAGTTGCGCGCGTTGCGGCAGAGCGTCGAACTCGCGCAAGATGAAAGCGATCAGCGTCGGCGTCTGTTTGTCTGACGCCGCGCCCGGCAGCGACTCAAGCATCGTCCAGACGTTAGCCGCCCACTTCACCCAGGGGCGCATCAGGGGATGATGCACCAACACATCGACCGCTTCGCTCAGGGCGGGCAGGTCCGGCTGCTCCAGGCCGGAGTTCACCGTCTCTACAAAGATGTAGTTGAGTTCTTCGGGGAGGTGCGGCGGCGCGAACTGCCAGATCAAGTCATTGTAGAGCTTGTATTCGCCAGGCAGATCGGGCGGCTGGTCGAGTCGCCAGTGCGCCGCCAGCGCCTGCTGCACCAGCCAGCGCCCCACAGTCAACGGCGTCTCGAGCAGGGTTGTGCGCGGCTCCTCACCTTCGCCAACCACAACCAGATCGCCTTCCCGACGCGGGGGCGGTAGCTGGCTGGCTTCCATGCTTGCCACGCCGGAACACTCGACGATGCCGTGTTGCAGCCCCAAGGTGAAGCCGATCAACACACCGTCGGCCGCGGCGGGCTGCGTCGGCATCTGGATGAGCCAGAGCGTGAAGTAGCCGCCCGCATCGGTCGGCCCCAAGAGTGCGCGCCAGCCGTCGGGTGCTGGCGGCGTGTATCGTCGCCCGGTGAATTGCAGTTTGCGCAGTGCGCGCTGCGCCGGCTCGACCAGCGCCGGCGCCAGCGTGAACGCAAGCGCGTGCAGGGCAGCCAACGCCCGATCGTGTTGCGCTGCCAACGTGATGAGCCGCTCCAGTGCACTGCGGGCGACTTGTGGACGCTTGTCCTGCGCGATCAGGCGCAACAGTTCCACCTGGTCGTCTGGCGCAAGCTGTTGCAGCAGCCCCATCACCATGAAGGCGACGTCGATGCCATGCTCCTGCATCTGCGTCACATATTCTAAAAAGACGTGACGGTTTCTGCGCCCCTCCTCGACTGCTTCCAGCAGGCTCTGCATGGCGATATCGTCGTTGCCGGCCAGGTCGGCAGTCAACGCCGGCGGCAGCGTTTCGCCCAGATAGCGTTCCAGGATGAGCACTGCGGTCATCCGTTCGATGGGCGACTTCTGGCGATTGCCCGCCAGGTCGCGCAAAGCCGGGACGATGATCTCCGGCGGCAACAGCGCAGCCAGATGCCCCAGCCCGCCGCGCAGCTGGCTGTTTGGATCACCCAGGCGCCGCAGGATCGCAGCCGCCAGGCGTTCCGCGGGGAAGCGGTTGCTGAGCTGACGCGCGGCAAGCATCAACTCAGCCTCTGTCGTGGTCTGGGCGAGGGCGCTGACTGCATCTTCAAGTTGACGGCGTTCCTGGAAGCCGCCAATGATCCCCTGATCTGTCATGGTTCGTCTTCTTCTCCGTTGTTGTATACTCGATGGTACAATGGAATGAAACAAATTCACCAAATCAAGCAAGGAATAAACATCATGGCGAAATCTAAATCCGCTGGAAAACAGGCTGATCCCGCGCTGCGCCTGCCGCTGGCAGTGCAGCTTTACACGTTGCGCAACCTGCCGCTGAACGCTGACGAATTGCTGGCGGCTGTGGCAGAGGCTGGCTACACGGGCGTTGAACTGGCGGGCAATCTGGGGCAGAACGCCGAGGGGCTGCGCGCCCTGCTCGACAAGCACGGGCTGAAGGCTGTCTCCGCCCACGTCCAGCTCCAGGCGATGGAAGCCGATCTGCCCGCAGTCGTGCACTTCCACAAAATCATCGGCAACGACACTCTGGTGGTGCCCTGGCTGCCTGAAAGTGATCGCCCGACGACTGCCGCCGGCTGGACGGCGCTGGGGCAACGGCTGGATCGGCTGGGGCGGCGGGTGCGCATGGCAAACATGCGGCTTCTCTATCACAACCACGATTTCGAGATGGTCCTGTTCGATGGCAAGCCCGCCATTCACTGGCTGTTGGAGGCGGCCAAACCGGAGCATGTCGGCTTCGAGCCAGACCTGGCGTGGATCGCACACGGCGGCCAGGACCCGGTGGCGATGCTGCAACAATATCGCGGGCGCGTGGCGCGCGTCCACGCCAAGGATGTGAGCGACAACCCGGCCGAGCGCAACATGGCGGATGTCGGCAGTGGCCGCCTCGATTGGGACGCAATTCTGCCTGCCACCGAGGCGGCGCAAGCGGAATGGCTGATCGTAGAGCATGACCAACCGGCTGACCCGCTTGCCAGCATCCGACGCAGCCAGGCGTTCCTGGCGGAGAAGCTCAGGGTGTAGCGGCCATGTCCGCTGCGCGCACGTTGTGTTTGTGCAGCGGCTACAAGGCAATGTGGGCGCGTTCGTTCGACGCAGAGCGGCAGAGAGTTCGCAGCGGCCCCCGGCGCGGCTCCGCGCTTCTCTGCTCTCTGCGTCATTGCGTCAGATTTGGCAACTTTGTGAATCGTTTCTCATTCACACGTGTTGGAAAGGGGGCGCCATGGCAGGCACAGCGATGTTTTCCGGTCTCGTCTTCGACGAGCAGGGCCGTATGGCGGAAGTGGCCTGGGTTGGCGAACGCGCCTGCTACGTCGTCTATGAAGATGACTTCAAACGTCACATCGACGCCGAGGCGGTTGACCGCCAGGTGTTGCGCTTCATGCGTCAACAGGTGGAAAGCAGCCGCGACCTGGCCGTCGGCGCCATGCTGGACATGATGGGGCGCGACGATCTCTTCACCAAGGCGGCGATTGAGTCCACCATCGACCGCATGGAGGAGGCGGTGGGCCAGCCGATCCCTGAAGACGCGCGGCAGTGGCTGGGGATGTTGGGCTTCAAGATCGTGATCGACGACCAGGGCACGGTGGTGCACATCAACATGCCAGCCGGCGGCATCGACGAGGGCGAGGAGGACTAACTTCGCGCGGCGCGATCAAGCCACAGCAGCGCCAGGGCCACATTGGCTGCCCACGGCAGCACCTTGAACTCTCCAGCAAAGAGCGCCGCTTCCACTTCGGCGCGTGTCAATAACAAGAATTCCTGTGCTTCCAGGTCATCGGCGTCAATCGGCTGTTGCCAGCGGGCGCCAGTCGCCAGGAAGAAGTGCGCCGTGCCAACACCGCGATTGCCATCGACAGCGTAGCTCCCCAGCGGGCGCCAGGAGACAGCGACATAACCGGTTTCCTCCAGCAGCTCACGTTGCGCCGCCGCCAGGGGCTGTTCGCCAGGTTCGATGTAGCCCCCCGTGACTGCCAGGCTCAACCCCGTCACCGCATACTTGGGCTGGCGAAAGCAGAGAAAGCGCTCCTCGTCGGTGATCGCGACCACGTTGACAAAGTCTGGCGTGATGACCCAGCCCCACTCTTCCACGATGCGCCCGTCGGGAAAGGCTACGGTGTGGCTTTCCACTGTCAAAAAGCGGCCGTCGCCAACCGTCGCCAGTGGTCGGCGGGCCAGCGTGCGCAGATTCGTCGTCATTGTATCAACATCTGTTCAAGGGTGTCGGCGACCTGAGCATAGGTGGGCGATTCACCGCGATTGAGGCGAATCTGGCTGGCAACGCGCCGCACCAGCCCCGGATTGACCTCCGCCAGGGCGTTGCTCATCGAATACCACAGGCTGCACAGCTCGGGCGTCTCATGGGTGGCGGCGCGCACCGCAATCTCGGCGGGCGTCGTGGCGTTGAGCGACGGGTTGCCTGCGTTCAACCCCAGCTCGCGCCAGGCATTGACCCAGTAGTAAGAGAGCATCGGGTTGATCAGCCCGCGCATTCGGCTCCACAGCGGGTCATCCTCCTGCACCAGGAAGAAAAAGGCGAGGTAGTAAGGCCGTGAGTGCGCGTAGTCGCGATGAATCTGCGACAGCTCGCCCGCTCGCACCGACGCGTAAGAAGCCATGTACCAGCGCAGGTCTTCCAGGGTGGCGCCCGGCTCGCCAGACTCGACGGCCTCCCACTGCAGGCGACATGCCATCAGGTAACTGCGCGCCGAGGCGGCAAAGTCCTGTGAGCGCTGTAGCATGGCGGTTTTCGCCAGCGAACGCGCCTTCTCAAAGCCGCGCGCCATGCTGTCGGGCAGTTGCATGTTCTCGATGTCGTAAATGATCGGCTGCAGCGCCGGTTCGTCGGCAAAGGGGATGGAGCTGTGGCCGGGCAGCATGTAGCGCCCGTCCGCTTCGATGACCAGGCCGCGCTGTTTGAGGTCTTCCAACAGGCTGTCGATATACTCGGTGTGCTCGCCGTCGTTGAGCAGGATCGACGCCAGTTCCACCTTGTCGATCTCCAGCCCGGCATTGACCACGGCGTAGACGAAGCCAGATTCGGCGCGCTGCACGAAGGCGGCCTCGCTGTCGATCTCGGCGTCGAGCCACACCGGCACGTGCACCGACGCCACCTGGTCGCGGTAATCGAAGGCGCGCTGCCGAAAGCCCATCTGCCAGATCTGGCGCAACGTCGTCTTGCTGCGGATCAAGCCTTGCGTTTCGTAGCGTTCACACAACTCGTCGAGCAACTCGTCGGTGGTGCGTTCGCCGGGGCGTGCGCTCAGCTCGCGATAGATGTCGCGCAGCACATCGCGGCGCGTGGCGAAATCGACCGAAGTCATTTTGAGCCGCGTAAAGATCTGGTTGTATTGTTGTCGCAACGAAAGGTTAAGGGGCGGCGGCTCCGTGCCCGCCACAGTGGGCGCGCCCACTGTGGCGGGATGCGGCTGTCCGTTCGCCAGGCTGGAGGCGTTCCAGGGACGGTCAATCCATTCCGGCGTCGGGCTGAACTCCCGCGGCGCAACGTACAACTGATGATCTTTGACAAAGAGCGTCAGGATGTCGGTGTTTTGCTCCAGCCAGGTCTTGAACTGCGGATGTCCAACTGCGGCTTCGTTGAACGCGCTGTCCAGCAACAGCATCGTTTGCTTGAGTTTGGCAGCCAACACCGGTAATTCGTTGCGTTGCGCGTGCACACGCAAGGCTTTGAGCAGCAACTGACGTGCGGCTTCGACGTCGGCGGTTGGCGGCTCTCCCATATGATCTTCATCCGCCATTTCGCCCAGCGCCACTTCCAGAAAGACGAATTCATCGCAGGCGCGCGCCAACAGCGGATGCGTCACCTCGCGCGGACCGATGCCGAGGGTGTAGCGACCATATTCGCGCAATTTGGTCACCAATGGGCCAAAATCGCTGTCGCCGGAAATGATCACGAAGGTGTCGATTTGGGCGCGCTGGATCGCCACCTCCAGCGCATCGAGCGCCATGCGAATGTCGGCGCGATTCTTGCCGGCGCGGATGCTGAAAATCTGGATGAGATCGACGGCGTTGTTCATCAAGTCTTCGCGGTAGCGCGAGAAGCGGCTCCAGTCGCCGTATGCACGCATAATCGCGATGGGCCCGCGATTCCTGAGATATTCCATTAACGGTGTGAGTTCGAAGTCGAGGAATTCCTGTTCAGCCCAAAGCGCGATATTCTCAAAATCCATAAAAACTGCCAGCTGGTTACTCATTAGAGTCTCCTATCCATTGACGACTAGTTTGATCGATAACTCAGGGGCGCCTGCGCTACGCAGGCAAATTTTCTGCAATTTTACCACAGGCAGCGCCGATGCTGTCGATCCGGCAGTGCAATGTGTAATGGGGCTGCTTCGCGTCGGCGGCGAAGGCGGTGCATCAATTCACCGACTGACGATGTTCACAGCGTCAATGTCACGCAGCCAGGAAAATTGTCGATCGTTCCCACCACGCGACATTCGATCTCACCGGCGCCGCCAGCGATGCGCCAGACTCCGCCGCGGTGGAGATGGCCGCTCACAACATGGGTGACCTTGGAGCAAGCGCGCACGGCTTCGCCCAGCGCCAGGTTGCCCATGTAGGCGCGCAGCAGGCTCCACACCTCGCTCTGCGGGTAGGTGGGGATCATGGCGTCAAAGATCGGCATGTGCGTCACCACCAGGATGCGCGCGACCGTTGGCTCGGCTGCCAGCGCCGTCAGCCGCCGCGTGAAGCTGCGTTGCAGGCAGCGCGCCATGGCGCGGTCGCTCCACGGCCAGTCGATATAGTCGGCGTCATGGTTGACCAGTTGCTTCAACTGCGGATACGCCTCCGCGGCGAGACCCAGGTGGCTGGCGCGCGTTGAGTAGTCGTACCAGGCAAGCGTACCGCAGATGCCGACGTCGCCAATCCGCACCGCTTGATCTTCCAGCCAGATGAAACCTGCATCGCGCGTTGTGGGGGGGAGCACGCGTTCCCACAGCGCACGGCTGTCATATTCGCCGCGGTAGAGATCGTGGTTGCCTGCTACGAAGAGCTTTGGGCAGGCAAGATCGCTGAAGAGTTCCAGCCCGCGCCGAAACAGCCGCAGCGGATGCCCGACATCGCCAGCCACGACCAGGCAATCAGGGTGTTGTGCGGCGATGTGCTGCACAAGCTCAAGATAACGGCGCCGTTCGGCTGGGCGATAATGGAGATCGGCAGTTACGACAATACGCATTTTGCAGTGGGCGCCATGCTTTTGTCCCGTGTTCTCGCACTTTTCCGAAGGCTGCGCAGCTTCCGGGAAGGGATGCAGCCAACCTGCAGGCTAAAGGTCTCGCTTTGGCGTGTGCGCCCCTTGAACAAGCTCGTTGCCCAGCGTCGCCACGCGCGCCAGCCCATCCTCACCCGTCGCTGCCTTGACCAGCGCTGACCCCACGATTACGCCGTCGGCGATGCGGGCGACGGCGGCAGCCTGTTCGCCCGTTGCGATGCCAAAGCCGACTGCCAGCGGCAGCTTTGTGTGTTTGCGCACACGCGCCACAAAGTCGGCCAGATCGGGGGGCAAGTCGGTGCGGGCGCCGGTGATGCCAGTGACGCTGACCAGATAGATGAAGCCGGTGCAGTGGCTGGCGACGAAGCGAATGCGCTCCTCGGTGCTGGTCGGCGCCAGCAGGTAAATGGTGGCTACCCCGGCCTGGCGGCACGCCTGCTCCAACTCTTCTGCTTCCTCCGGCGGCAGGTCGGGCACGATCAGCCCATCGATACCCGCATTGACAGCGTCCGCAACGAAGCGCGTCACACCGTAGGCAAAGAGCGGGTTGTAGTAGGTCATCGCACAGAAGGGCTGCGTCATCCCGGCGGCGCGCAATTCGCGCACCATCGCCAGACAATCCACCACTGTCGTGCCCTGCATCAACGCCGTGTAGGTGGCGGTCTGGATCGTGGGGCCGTCAGCCAGTGGATCGCTGTGGGGGATGCCGATCTCGAACAACTCGGCGCCGGCGTCACCTAACGTGCGAATGATTTCCAGGGTTGCCGCACGGTTGGGATAGCCCATGGCGTGGTAGGGCATAAAGACCGCACGTTGCTCCGCTTTGGCGCGGGCAAAGACGGCTTGAATCCGTTCAACGCCGCTCATAGCTGTCCCAACTCCTTCATGATTGTGCCCAAATCTTTGTCCCCGCGTCCGCTCAAGTTGAGCAGGATCACCTCGTCCTTGCCCATCTGCGGCGCCAACTCAACCAGATGCGCCACGGCGTGGGCGCTCTCCAGCGCCGGGATGATCCCCTCCAGCCGGCTGAGCAGCCTGACGCCTTCCAGTGCAGCATCGTCGGTGGCGTAGGTGTACTCGGTGCGTCCCTGGTCGCGCAGCCAGGCGTGCTCCGGGCCGACGCTGGCATAGTCGAGGCCAGCGCTGATGCTATGCGTGAGGGCGATCTGACCGTCGGCGTCCTGCATGACGTAGCTCTTTGTGCCTTGCAGCACACCCAATCGCCCCAGTTTCGGATCGGCAAAACGCGCGGCATGTTCGCCGCCAGCGATCCCGCGGCCACCCGCCTCCACGCCGATCAGCCGCACGCTGGCATACTCCAGGAAGGGATGGAAGATGCCAATGGCGTTGCTGCCACCGCCCACGCACGCGACGATGGCATCGGGCAGGCGGCCCGGGCCGCTGTCGGGGTCGAGCATCTGGCGCAGCGCCTCGCGGCCGATGACGCTCTGGAAGTCGCGCACCATCGTCGGGTAGGGATGTGGGCCGAGGGCGCTGCCCAACAGGTAGTGCGTGTTGCGCACGTTCGTCACCCAATCGCGAATGGCGTCGTTGATGGCATCCTTGAGCGTCTTGCTGCCGGATTCGACGCCGCGCACCTCTGCGCCCAGCAAGCGCATACGGTAGACATTGGGCTCTTGTCGCGCCATATCGACAGTGCCCATGTAGACCACGCATTCAATGCCCAGCATGGCGGCGGCGGTGGCGGTGGCGACGCCGTGCTGCCCGGCGCCGGTTTCAGCCACAATGCGCGTCTTCTTCATCTTGCGCTTCATCAGCAGCGCCTGGCCGAGCGCGTTATTGATCTTGTGGGCGCCGGTATGCGCCAGGTCTTCACGCTTGATGTAGATGCGCGGCCCACCGAAGTGTTCGGTCAAGCGCCGCGCAAAGGTGATGGGGGTGGGGCGCCCGACAAAGGTGCGCAGCAGGAAATCGAGCTCAGCCTGAAACTCCCTGTCTGTCTTGGATTTCAGATAGACTTCTTCCAGTTCATCCAGCGCAGGCATCAGCGTTTCAGGCACAAATTTGCCGCCATATGGTCCAAAGTGACCCGTTTCGTCGGGCCAGGCCATATAGTTCAGGTTGGGGCGCGTCGCCGCCGGTTTACTCATCAACAATTCTCCAATCTATCTACACGCCTGTGGTTGCATAGACCTGCGGTGCGTTCGGGTGCTCTCCATCTACTCCAGGCGCGGCGAGCATCGCCAGCAGCACTCCCTCACCATCGCCAGAACAGGCGTCGCGCCGACAACACCGCCAACGCCGAAAACAGCGGCCACTGGCGTCGCCCCTCGCAACTCGCCCCTCGCCTTCAATTGCGCCAGGCGCCGCTCAACACCCGATCACCACAAGGTGATGATGCGTTCCTTTTGCTGGCGCAACTTCTCGCGATTCGGGCGCAGCGCGATCAACACCGCCGCCAGCACCATCACACCGTAGATCGCAAAGGGCCAGGGCGAGATTTCATCCACAGAAAGGATCAGGAAGAGCGAGAAGGCGGACACAGCCACGGCAAACGTGCCGATCGAGGCAATGCGCGACCACCAGATCAGGAAGGCGCCGATGATGATGGTCACGCCGCCGACCAGCGGATTCAGCGCCAGCGTGGTCGCCGCTGTGGTGATGCCGCCGGCGCCGCCCTTGAAGCCATTGAGAAATGACCAGTTGTGCCCGATGACGGCGAACCCACCCGCCAGCGCCGCCGCCAGGTCGAGCGCTGTCTTGCGCAGTTGCGCTTCTTCCACCGACATCGTCATCGGTTCAGGGAAAAACGCAAAGAAGAGCCAGCGCACCAACAGCACCGCCACGGCGCCCTTCACCGCATCCCCGATGATCGTGGGGATGGCGGCCTTCAACCCGGCGGCGCGCCAGGCGTTTGTCCCGCCGATGCGACCGCTGCCCACCGTGCGGATATCGACGCCATACATCCGGCAGACCCACAACCCCACCGGGATTGACCCGAACAAATAGCCGATCAACGCAGCTAACGGTGCGAATGCCCAGACCATGCGTCCCTCCCTTCTCCTCGACTCGACCGCTGTGATTCCTGTGCGGGGGGCATCCATGGGCAAAACAGGGACGCCCTCCGCCGCCGAACGTGGACTAGAGCAGCGCCCGCACCGCCGCCAGCGCCGCGTCGTAATTCGGATGCTGGCCGATGCCAGGCACGTATTCGACGTAGCGGATCACGTCGTTGGCGTCGATCACAAAAATGGCGCGCTGCTCAGCGCCCAGGTCTGGCACAGCAGTGCCATAGGCTTTGCCAAAATCCAGGTTGAGATAATCGGAGAGCATCAACACGCGTTCGACGCCCGCAGCGCCGCACCAGCGTTTCTGCGCCATCGGCAGATCGACGCTCACCGTAATGACAACGACTTGCTCGCCTAAATTGGCGGCTTCCTGATTCATGCGCCGCGTCTGCGCATCGCACACACTGGTGTCGATGCTGGGCACAACGCTGACCAACCGAATCTTGCCTGCGGTGTCCGCCAGCAATTTGGATTTCGCCAGGAAACCTGTCGCCAGCTCGACCTCAGGCGCCTTGTCGCCCGGTTGCAGCGCGTCTCCCAGGACGCGCAATTGGGTATCGCGGAAGGCAACAGTGCGCTCACTCATCTTGATTTCCTTTCGACTTTGCAGATCAATGCTGCTTGAATTGGGTTTTCATGCGGCGCCCGGTCAGGTCGCCAGCAAAATTGTACGCGGTTTACTCAATTGGAAATGTGGGCGGCGTCCCCGATGATGCGTCGCCGGTCAGCACCGGAATCGTCGGGTTTACCGGCGGCGAGGGTGGTTTGACATCCGCCATGGTGTCGGCGCGAATATTGACGGCAGCGCGCATGAGCACGTTGTCATCCATGTAGAAGCTGTTGACGTTGAGCACGCCGCCCACCTGACTGCCGTTGAGAAGCTCCACCCGCTCGGCCTGGATGACGCCCTTGAACTTGCCGCGAATGCTGACCACCCTGGCGACGATGTCACAACTCACGGTCGCCGTCTCCGTTAAGATCACGTTGGCGGGCGTCTCGATGCGCCCCTGGTCGACGACGCCGTCGATCCGGATGCTGGCGTCGCACTGAAGCCGCCCGCTGAAGGTGGCGCGTGCGCCGATCAAGACTTCGATTGCGTCCGGCTCCGGGCGCGAGGTGCGACCAAACACAATTGCCTCCTACGACAAGATCAATTTCGATGAGATGCTCTCACCGCGATAGATGCGGTTGATGATGTCCGCCAGCAGTTGCGCCACCGAGAGCACCACCAGCTTGGGGTGACGCTTGCTCTCTGGCACCGGAATCGTGTTCATCACCACCAGTCGCTCGATCCGGTCGTCCTCATCCAGGCGCTTGAGCGCTGTCGGCAACAACACCGGATGTGTGATCGCAAAACAGGCTTTGCCGGTGGCGCCAGCATCGTACAGCGCATCGATCTGCTTGAGCACGCTTCCCCCCGCCATGACGTCGTCGATGATGATCGGACGCCGCCCCTGGATGTCGCCCACCACGTGCGTCGTCTCTGTGGTGCTGAAGTCGGTGCGGCGTTTGTGCATCACCACCAGCGGCAGGTTGAGCAGCTCGGCATACTTGCCCGCCATGCTGGCGCGTCCCACATCCGGGCTGACAATGGCGGCGTCGGCAAATTCCGGCGTTCGGAAATAGTCGGCGAGCAGATGCACCGCACTCAGCGGATCGACCGGGATGTTGAAAAAGCCCTGAATCGCGCGGTTGTGAATGTCGACATAAATCACGCGACGCGCTCCAGCCATTTCGATCATGTTCGCAACCACGCGTGCGCTGATCGCCTCGCGCCCCTTTGCCATGCGCTCCTGCCGCGCATACGGGAAATAGGGCATCACCACACTCACGCTGTGCGCGCTCGCACGGCGAAATGCGTCGAGATAGAGCAGCAACTCGATCAGGTGCTCGTTGACCGGTTCACTGCACGGCTGGATAAAAAAGATATCCTGGTCGCGCACCACCTCGTCCAACATCACATGGATCTCACTGTCCGGCATCCGGCGCGTGGTCGCACGCCCCAGGTTGACGTGCAGCAGATCGGCAATTTCGCGCGCCAGGGTGGGGTGAGCAGAGCCGGTGAAAATACGCAGTGGATGGTAAGATTGAACCATGCTCCCTCCCCAATGTCAGGCTAGAATGCGAGTCAAGATTGCTGAGTCCGTAGCTACCGTCACGCGAAATTATATGATAGCATGAAGGGAGTCAACAATTCGCCGTGTCACGAAAGACGAAGATGAGCATCGCCAACCTACTCGTCGCCACCCACAACCCTGGTAAAGCCCGTGAATATGCGCTGTTGCTTGCCGACCTGCCCCTGGTCGTGACCTGGCTCGCCGACGTTGACATCACTGCTGCAGTCGAGGAGACGGGCGCAACATTTACAGAGAACGCTTTGCTGAAAGCACGGCATTATGCGGGAGTGACCGGATTGCTGACATGGGCCGACGACAGCGGCCTGGAGGTCGATGCGCTGGGTGGCGAACCTGGCGTCTATTCGGCGCGCTACGGCGGGCCAGGGCTTTCCGACGCGCAGCGGTGCGCAGTGTTGCTCGCTGCGCTGAACGGAACGCCAGAGCGGCAACGCACCGCTCGCTTCCGCTGCGTCGTGGCGCTGGCGCACCCCGATGGGCGCACGTGGACGACCGAGGGCGCCGTCGAGGGGCGCATCCTGACGGCGCCGCGCGGCGTCAATGGCTTTGGCTATGACCCCATCTTCTTCGTGCCGGCGTATGCCGCGTCCATGGCGGAACTACCCCAGGCGGTCAAAAACCAGATCAGCCACCGGGCGATCGCTGCGGCGCACGCCCGGCGCCTGCTGGCCGATCTGCTTGCAGGAGGGTCGATGTCATGAAAAAGCTAATCAACAACCCGGCGATCGTCGTTGAAGAAGCCTTGTCGGGCATGGCGCGCGCTCACCCTCAGCTACTCCGCGTCAATTTTTGTCCCACTTACATTGTACGCGCCGACGCCCCGCGCCGTGGCAAAGTCGCCGTGATTGCAGGCGGCGGCAGCGGCCACGAACCGATGCACGGCGGCTTTGTGGGTCCCGGCATGTTGGACGCCGCCTGTCCTGGCCCCATCTTCACCTCCCCCACGCCTGATCAGATTCTGGCGGCGGCGGCGGCGGTGGATGGCGGCGCTGGCTTGCTATTTATTGTGAAAAACTATACTGGCGATGTGATGAATTTTGCCATCGCCGCCGAAGAATGTCAGATCGCCGGCGTGCCGGTGCAGACCCTTCTCATCCATGACGATGTCGCCGTTGAGGATAGCCTCTACACTGCCGGGCGGCGCGGCGTTGGCCTCACTGTGCTGGCGGAGAAAATCTGCGGCGCAGCAGCGGAAGCCGGCGCATCGCTGGAGGAGGTCGTCGCCATCGGGCGCAAGGTGAGCGAACATGGGCGCAGCATGGGCGTGGCGCTCACCTCTTGCATTGTGCCCGCCGTTGGTCGCCCGACCTTCACGCTGCCCGATGACGAGGTGGAAATTGGGATCGGCATCCACGGCGAGCCGGGTCGCAAGCGGGCGCCGCTGCAATCAGCAGACGCTATCACGGACATGCTGGCTACCTCCATCTTCGAAGATCTGCCCTTTGCGCGCGGCAGTCGCGTGATTGCGTTGGTCAACGGCATGGGCGGCACGCCGCTTATGGAGCTGTACATAATCTTCCGGCGCCTGGCGGAACTGTGCGAGGAGCGCGACATCACGATCAGCCGCAACCTGATCGGCAATTACGTCACGGCGCTGGAAATGGCAGGCTGTTCACTCACCCTGCTTGCCGTTGACGACGAACTGCTGCATTGGTGGGATGCACCGGTGCACACGCCGGCGTTGCGCTGGTAACTGGCTGCTTCGCCTGTTTGGGAATTGCCTGCTTTGGAATTGGCTGCACTGGAATTGCCTGTGTTGAAACTGGACGACATCATGACGCCCACAATTACGATTGAAATTGCAACTATGATTGCCTGGATGAATCGATATGCAGATAAAATCTCCGAACATCAGGCGTTGCTGACTGCGCTGGACGCTGCAATCGGCGACGCCGACCACGGCATCAACATGCAGCGCGGCTTCGAGGAAGTGCGGATGCGGCTGGCGCATGAGCACGTGGACGACCTGGGCATCCTGTTCAAGGGCATCGGCATGACGTTGCTTTCCAAAGTTGGGGGCGCCAGCGGCCCTCTTTACGGGACGCTCTTCCTGCGGATGGGGCTGGTGGCGGCGGGAAAAGCGACGCTGACGCCGACCGAATTCGCCAGCGCGGTCGCGGCGGGCGTCGAAGGAATCCGGCAGCGAGGCAGTGCGCGTCCCGGCGACAAGACGATGGTTGACGCCCTGATGCCTGCCATCATTGCGCTGCATCAGGCGCTCGATGATGGCGGCGCATTGTGTGAGGCGCTGCAAGCTGCCGCCGCGGCCGCAGAAGCGGGCATGAAAGCCACGATCCCGATGCAGGCGTACAAGGGGCGCGCCAGCTATCTGGGTCCGCGCAGCGTCGGCCACCAGGACCCTGGCGCCACTTCAGCTTTTCTACTCATCCAGAGCGCCGCCGAATCACTCTGTGCGGCGGAACAGATCAATGCTTGATTCGACCAGCCAGGAAGGGGATATCGCATGAGCAAGTTTGTTGCAGCCATCGATCAAGGCACCACCAGCACCCGCTGTATGATCTTCAATCATCGTGGGGAGCCAGTCAGCACCCATCAACTGGAGCATCGGCAGATTTACCCACAGGCTGGTTGGGTGGAGCATGACGCACTGGAGATCTGGCAACAGACCCAGCGTGTGATTCGTGGCGCCCTCGAAAAGCTGGGCGGCGCCGCCCAGGAGATCGTCGCCGTCGGCATCACCAATCAGCGCGAGACGACTGTCGTGTGGAATCGCAAGACCGGCAAGCCCTATCACCACGCCATCGTCTGGCAAGACACGCGCACCGATCAGGTGTGCGCTGAATTGGGCGGCGGCGAGGGGCCGGATCGCTTCCGGGCGCGCGTCGGGTTGCCGCTTTCCACCTATTTCTCTGGCCCCAAACTTCGTTGGCTGCTCGACAACGTGCCAGGCCTGCGAGAAGACGCCGCGCGGGGCGACGCCCTCTTCGGCACGATCGACGCCTGGCTGATCTGGAATCTGACGGGCGGGGTCAACGGCGGCGCACATGTCACCGATGTCACCAACGCCTCGCGCACCATGCTCATGGCGCTCAACGGCGCGCAGTGGGATGACGAAATCCTGGAAATTATGGGCGTGCCGCGCGCCATGCTGCCGGCCATCCGTCCTTCTAGCGAACCGGCGGCTTACGGCTACACCTTGCACGACGGCCCCTTCGGCGCACGCATTCCCATCTGCGGCGCCTTGGGCGACCAACAGGCGGCGACCGTTGGGCAGACCTGTTTCGACCCTGGCGAGGCGAAAAACACCTACGGCACCGGCTGCTTCATGCTAATGAACACCGGCACGGAGATCGTCCCTTCCCAACATGGCCTGCTCACGACCGCCTGCTACAAATTTGGCGACGCACCAACCGTCTATGCGTTGGAAGGCTCGATTGCCATCACCGGTGCGCTGGTGCAGTGGCTGCGCGACAATCTGCGTCTGATTGACTCCGCCGCTGAGATCGAGAATCTGGCGTACACGGTCGACGACAATGGCGGCGTCTACTTCGTGCCGGCTTTTTCAGGGCTGTACGCACCTTACTGGCGCAGCGACGCGCGCGGGGTCATCGTCGGGTTGACGCGCTATGTCAATCGCGGCCACATCGCCCGCGCGGCGTTGGAAGCCACCGCCTTTCAGACGCGCGAAGTGCTCGACGCCATGCATCAGGACTCCGGCGTTGAGTTGCAGGCGCTCAAGGTGGATGGCGGCATGGTGCGCAACGAACTGCTCATGCAGTTCCAGGCGGATGTGTTGGGCGTACCGGTGATTCGCCCGCGCGTCAGCGAGACGACAGCACTTGGCGCCGCCTACGCGGCGGGGCTGGCGGTCGGCTTCTGGAAGAACACCGACGAGATGCGCGCCAACTGGGGCATCGACAAGGTCTGGCAGCCAGCGGCGGACGACGCCGCGCGCACGCGTCTGTACGCAATGTGGAAGAAGGCAGTCACGCGCACCTTTGATTGGGTTTGAAGGCACGGCGACATGGTCAGCATTGTCCTCGTCTCGCATAGCCTGGAGCTGTCCAACGCCGTGAAAGCGCTGGCTGACCAGCAAATTCAAGGGCGGGTGCAGATCGTTGCCGTCGGCGGCAGCGACAACCCACACCAGCCCTTTGGCACCGATCCGATCGCTATCGCCGAGGCGATCCATGCTGTTTGCAGCGAAGACGGCGTGCTGGTGCTGATGGACCTGGGCAGCGCCGTCATCAGCGGACAGGTGGCGCTCGACCTGTTGCCGGCGGAAGAACGCGCGCGGGTGCGTCTTTCCGTTGGCCCCTTTGTCGAGGGCGCCATGGCTGCCGCTGTGCAGGCGTCGATCGGGATGGACCTGGACGCCGTCGCGCGCGAAGCGGCGGAAGCGAGACGCGCCAAAGATGCTGTCCTGAACGCACGCGCAGGCGAAGCGACGGCGCCTGCCATTCCGCACATCGCGCCGGAGGATCGATCACTGCACACCGCTGGCGCCGATGTGATCGTGGTCAATCCAGCCGGGTTGCACTTTGGCCCGGCGGCGCGCTTTATCCAGACGGCGGCGCAATTTCACGCCGATGTGCGCGTCACCGACCTGACGACGGGCGCCGGTCCAGCGCTTGCCAGCCGCTTCAACCAGTTGATTGCGCTGGGCATTGAAAAAGATCACTGCATCCGCATTGAAGCGGTCGGTCAGGACGCCGACGAAGCGGTCAACACTCTGGTGCGCCAGGTGGCTCACGACCTTGGCGGCGAGACGACGCCAGGCGCCTCATCGCCCCTTCCCCCCTTGATCGAGGGCCAGGGTGAGGCGGTTCTCTTCGGGCTGGCAGCGTCGCCAGGCATCGCCATCGGTCAGGCCGTCGTTCTGGCCGAACAGCAAGACCTCTTGCATGAAGTGGATGAAGAAGCGGGGAATGACCCGGCATGGGAACTGGCGCGCTTCACGCAAGCGCAGGAACTGGCGTTGGCGCAGCTCAACGCACTGACGGCGCAGGTGAGCGCCACATTGGGCGAAGAACAGGGCGTGATCTTCCGCGCGCACACCCTGCTGCTCCAGGATCGCGACTTTCTGGCGGAAGTGCGCAGCGCCATCAGTGGTGGGCAGGCGGCGCCAACGGCGGTGCGTCGCGCCGTGCGCCGCTGGGCAGATCGTTTCCGCCACATGAGCGGCAGCGTCTTCCAGCAACGTGCGGTCGATGTGGAGGACATTGGCCGCCGCCTGTTGCAGCTACTGCAAGACGACGCGCCGTCGCCGCTCGCCGACCTGCCTCCCGATGCCCTGATCGTGGCAAAGGATTTGTTGCCCTCGCAGACGGCCACATTGGATCGCAGCCGGGTGATCGGGCTGTGCATGGCTGGCGGCGGCCCCAATGCTCACACTGCCATCCTGGCGCGCAGCATGGGGATTCCGGCCGTGGTCGGCGTCGGCGACGCTGTGCTGGAGGCGGTGCGGTCCGGCATGACCGTGGCGTTGGATGGCGCGCATGGCATCGTCATTGCTGGACCGGACGGCGTCACCACCGACGCCTACACCCAGGCGCAGGCCGCTGCCAAAGCGGCGCGCGCCACCGCCTGGGCTGCGGCGCGGCGTCTGACGCGCACCCACGACGGCGTCCGCGTGGAAGTGGTCGCCAATTTGGGCGCGGCAGCGGACGTGGCGCTGGCGCTGGAAGCTGGCGCCGAAGGCGTCGGACTGCTGCGCACGGAGTTTCTCTTTCAGGATCGCCTCACACCGCCCAGTGAGGAAGAACAGACGGAGATCTACCGCACCGTCGCCCGCACCTTAGGCGCGCGGCGGCTGATCATTCGCACCCTTGACATCGGCGGCGACAAACCCGCCCCTTACCTGGCGTTGCCCAGGGAGCCCAATCCTTTTTTGGGGTGGCGCGCAATCCGCATCTCGCTGGCGATGCCTGAACTCTTCAAGACCCAGCTACGCGCGCTGATGCGCGCTGCCGTCGATAGCGACATTCACATCATGTTTCCGATGATCGACACCCTGGACGAAATCTTGCGAGCGCAGGCGTTGATGGCCGCGGCGGCCAGCGAACTGACAAGCGCTGGCGTTGACTTCCGCGCCGATCTGCCGGTGGGCATCATGGTCGAAACGCCCGCCGCCGTGATAATGGCCGACCGCATGGCGCCCCTCGTCGACTTTTTCAGCATTGGCACCAATGATCTGACGCAGTACACCTTCGCCGCCGACCGCACCAACCAGCACGTGGCGGCGTTGAACGATCCGCTGCATCCGGCGCTGTTGCGGCAAATTGACGCCGTATTGCGCGCGGCGCACGCGCACGGGCGCTGGGTCGGACTGTGCGGAGAGATGGCGGCCGACCCGCTGGCGATCCCCATCCTGCTGGGGTTGGGGTTGGATGAGTTCAGCATGGCGCCCGCCAGCATCCCTGCCGCCAAGCAGTTGATTACGCAACTGACCATGCCAGCAGCGCGCCGGCTTGCCCAAAAGGCGTTACAATGTCACGACGGCGCCGGCGTGCGCAACCTTGTACGCGATACGATGGAAGGAATCAACGTCTTATGAGACACCTCTCAACCGACATTCTTGTGATCGGCGGCGGCTCGACCGGCGCAGGCGTGGCGTGGGATGCGGCGCTGCGCGGCTTCCGCGTCGTGCTGGTGGAGAAGCGCGACCTGACGCACGGCACGACCGGGCGTTATCACGGCCTGCTGCACAGTGGCGGTCGCTACGCCGTCAAGGACCCGCAAAGCGCCATCGAGTGCATCGAGGAGAACCGCATCCTGCGCCGCACGCACACGCACTGCATCGAGGATACAGGCGGCTTCTTCGTCGTCACGCCGGAGGACGAAGGCGACTACCCCGACCGTTTCAAGGCGGCGTGCGCCAAAGTTGGTATTCCCTGCGAGGAGATTCCGGTCAAGGAGGCGCTGCGCCGCGAGCCGCTGCTCAACCCGCGCATCAGCCGCGTCTTCGAGGTGCCCGACGGTTCGGCGGATAGCTTCCTGGCGACGCACGTCACCGCACAGGCGGCGCAGCAAGCCGGCGCACAGATCCTCACCTATCACGAAGTGATCGGCTTGCTGACCGAGGGCAGCGACGGCGACCGTCGTATCATCGGCGCAATCGTGAGCGACATGGTCAGCGGCGAAGATGTGCAGATCGACGCCGCCATGACGATCAACGCCAGCGGCGCGTGGGCGGGCAAGATTGCGGCGATGGCTGACATCCCCGTGCGCGTGATTCCGGGCAAGGGCGTGATGGTGGCGGTCAACCACCGGCTGGTCAACACCGTGATCAACCGCTGCAAAATGCCGGCGGATGGCGACATCCTGGTGCCGGTGCACACGGTCGCCATCATCGGCACCACCGACCAGCGCGTCGCCGACCCGGAGATGCTGAGCATCGAGCCGTGGGAGGTCGAGTTGATGCTGGCGGAAGGTGACAAACTCGTGCCGGGGCTGAGCAGTTCGCGCATTCTGCGGGCGTGGGCGGGCGTGCGTCCGCTCTATCAGGAAGGGTATGCGGGCGACAGTCGCGACGCCACGCGCGCGCTGGCGCTGCTCGATCACCGCCAGCGCGACGGCGTCTCCGGCTTCCTCACCATCACCGGCGGCAAGTGGACGACCTTCCGGCTGATGGCGGAGAAGACGATGGACAAGGCGTGCGAGCAGTTGGGCGTTGAACGCCCCTGTCGCACAGCAGACACCCCGGTTCCGGGCGTCGAGCAAGGCTACTACTGGCTGGGCCATCGCCTGCACGAGGTCGAAGAAGAGAAGTTGCAGGGTGACCTGGTCTGCGAGTGCGAGCTGGTGACGCGGGCGATGATCGAGCGGGCGGCTGCCAACAATCCGACCGTCACGCTCGACGACCTGCGCCGCGATGTACGGCTGGGGATGGGGCCGTGTCAGGGTGGCTTCTGCACCTTCCGCGCGGCGGGCATCCTGCACGAGCTGCGGATGCGCACGCCGGACACGCCGCCCACCAGCAACGGCGAGGGCCCGACCTGGGAGGTCGCCTACATGCAGTCCCCTCGGCACAACGTAGCCGGGACGCCCGCGATGCTCAACCCTGCACATTCGCCGCTCGACAACCCGAACCTGTTGTTGCGCGATTTCTTGCAGGAGCGCTGGCGCGGCATTACGCCGGTGCTGTGGGGGCGGCAGCTCAAGCAGGAGCGACTGGACGAGTTGATCTACCTCAGCGTGATGAACATCGACCACTTGCCGCCGGATGAGGACGCCAGCCCACTCACCGAGTTCTGGCAGTTCGACACGACGCCAGGAGCGTAAGAGGGGCGAGTTGTGAGGGGCGAGGAGCGAGTTGTGAGGGGCGAGTTGCCAATCTCTAATCTCCAATCTCCACCACGATAAGGACACACCGCAATGCTAGACCTTTTGATTATCGGCGCAGGATTGACAGGATTGACGGCGGCGCTGCGCGCAGTGGAGGCGGGGCTGCGCGTCAAAGTGGTCGCCAAAGGCATGGGATCACTTTATTGGACGCCGGGCGCGATCGACGTGCTGGGCTACGTCGGCGTCGAGGAGCGCGCTGTGGATGATCCGTGGCAGCGCATCGGTGAACTGGACGAACGTCATCCCTACCGCATCGTGGGCGCAGACGCGACGCGGCGTGCGCTTGACTGGTTTTGCAGCAAAGTGACCGCGCTGGGGCTGGACTACAGCGGCAGCGACGCTGGCAACCTCCGCGTGCCTTCTCCTGCCGGTGCATGGCGACCAACCTACCGCGTGCCCGCCGGCCAGCGCGCCGGCGACGCCGAAGACCGCCGCCCGATGGTGATCGTTGGCTTTCAGGGGATGCGCGACTTCTTTCCGCACCTGATCGCCCGCAACCTGAGCGCGCAAGGGCGCTCCGTGCGCGCGGCGCTGCTGCCGTGGAGCGTGCTCAGCGAACAGCGCGACCGCAACAACCCACAGCTCGCCGAAGCGGTTGATGATCCGCGCACGCAACAGCGGCTGCTCGATGCGCTCAAGCTGGTCGTCAAGCCGGGCGAACGCATCGGCTTGCCTGCCATTTTGGGGCGCGATCACCATGGGCAGGTGTTGGCGACGCTGCGTCAGGGGCTCAACGCCGACATTTTCGAGATTCCCACGCTGCCGCCGAGCGTGCCGGGCATTCGCCTGGCGACGACGCTGCGCCATGCAGTGGAGCGTCACGGCGTGCGCGTCGAGATCGGCATGGAGGCGGTTGGTTTTCATGCCGAAGATGGCGTGATCCAGTACGTGGAGACAGCGACGAGCGCACGCCCGCTCAAACACCGCGCCCGTGCATTCTTGCTGGCGACAGGCGGCGTGCTGGGCGGCGGTTTCGACAGCAACCATGCCGGCCGCTTCTGGGAGACGGTGTTCGACCTGCCGCTGACCGTGCCGCAGGATCGCAAGCAGTGGTTCCGTCCACTCTTCCTCGACGAGCGCGGCCAGCCAGCCTTTCGTGGCGGCGTGGCGGTCAATGACGCGCTGCAGCCGGTCAACGACGCGGGCGGGGTGGTCTATGCCAACCTGTGGGCGGCTGGCGGCTTGCTGGCGCACGCCGACCCGATCCTGGAACGGAGCGTGGAGGGCGTGGCGATTGCAAGCGCAGTGGCGGCGGTGGAGAAGGTGCACGCATTTGCGCTGGCGGAGTCGAGCAAAGGTTAGTAAGATTTTCAGAGATATGCCACGTGTAAGTGAGTTCTTTGGCATCGTGATCTACTTCTATTACAACGACCATCTGCCACCTCACTTCCACGCAGAGTATAGTGGAAGTGAGGCGCTGATCGAAATTGACACATTACGCATCCTCAGAGGAAAGTTGCCACGTCGTGTGCATGGTATGGTGCTTGAATGGGCAGACCTTCATCGCACAGAACTGCTTGAAAATTGGCGACTGGCGCAAGCAGGCAAACCCCTATCCTGGATCGAACCGCTGGAGTGAGAAAGGAGCCATGCAGTGAACAACCGCCAACTTGTACGTATTTCCAACGTTGAATGTTTGGACAACTTCCTGGTTGAACTAACATTCACTGACAACACCAGGAAGATTGTTGACCTGGAACCGTATCTTCGTGGCCCGATCTTCGATCCAATCCGCAGTGATCTGGCTGTATTCCGGTCGGTGCACGTAGACGCGCGCATGGGGACTATCGTGTGGGATAACGGGGCGGATATCGATCCCGATGTCCTCTATCTTGACCTGAAACCAGCCTGGATGGAAGCGCCGGAACTGATGAACGAGGCGGGCCGTCGATAGCATCATTTTGTTGGCACAGTGAGGTAACGATGAGTGTAGTGGATATCATCGAAAACGCTTGGGCATATCGTAAGTTTCCGTAGACGGAACGGAGCAATTCCATGGCGCCAATTTCCTGGCACTCGGTCGATCTGTCACTCGACGAGTGCATCAAATGCAACATCTGCACCAGCCACTGCCCGGTGTCGGCAGTGACCGATCTCTTTCCCGGCCCCAAGTATGTCGGGCCCCAGGCGCAGCGCTTTCGTGAGGGCGACCAGGCGCTGACGCCCGACCACTCGGTCGATTACTGTTCAGGTTGCCGCGTCTGCAACGAGGTCTGCCCGACCGGCGTGAAAATCGCCGAACTCAACGCCCGCGCCCGCGCCGAGATCGTGGCGAAGAAGGGCTTGCCGCTGCGCAATCGCCTGCTCGGGCGCAACGACCTGATCGCCAAAGTGGGCAGCATTGCGCCGGCGCTTGCCAACTTCGGGCTGCACAACCCCTTCAGCCGCTTCATGGCCGAGAAGGTGATGCGCATTGCCCGTCAAGCGCCGTTGCCCAAGTGGAGCACCTCCGGCAGCTTTGGCGACTGGATGAAGCGCACGCAGGCGCAACGGCTCAAGTCCGACAAGAAGGTCGTCTATTTCCACGGCTGCGCTACGATGTACTACGAACCCTTCATCGGCAAGGCGGCGGTGATGGTCTTCGAGCACAACGGCTACGAGGTGATCGCACCGGAGCAGAACTGCTGCGGGCTGCCGCTGCTCTCCAACGGCGAGTTTGACGCTGCGCGCGGTTATCATCGCGGCAACGTCGGCAAGCTGGCAGGCTTTGCGTACGACGGGCTGCCCATCGTTGGCACGAGCACGAGCTGCACGCTGACGCTCAAAGAGGAGGCGCCCGAACTGCTCGACTATCACGACGAAGGCGCGACTGCGCTCAAGATGGCAACCTACGACATCTTCGAGTGGCTGCGCGAACTGCACGAAGCGGGCGAGCTGCGCACCGACTTCCGCCCCATGCCGATGAAGCTGCCCTATCACGCGCCCTGTCAGCAACGCGCCCATCGCATCGGCAAGCCGGCGCTGGAGCTGATGGCGCTGATCCCCGGTCTGGAGATCGCCGAATCGCACGCACGTTGTTGTGGCATCGCCGGCACCTACGGCTACAAGGTCGAGAAGTACCAGATCGCAATGGATGTCGGCGCCGAGTTGTTCAGCTTTGTCGAGGCGCAGGGCGAAGATGTCGAGTACACGGCGTGCGATTCGGAGACCTGTCGCTGGCAGCTCGAACACGGCACGAACCTGCCCAGCCGTCACCCCATCGAGATCTTAGCCGCCGCCTACGGTCTCTACGACCTGGAGCGGCGCGATGTAATCGAAAAGGGGAGATAGACCGCGGATGACGCGGATTTGGCGGATTTGCACGGATAAGAATTGAATCCGCGCCGATCCGCCCCATCCGCAAGGGGAGATAGACTGCGGATGATGCGGATTTGGCGGATTTGCACGGATAAGAATTGAATCCGCGCCGATCCGCCCCATCCGCAAGGGGAGATAGACTGCGGATGACGCGGATTTGGCGGATTTGCACGGATAAGAATTGAATCCGCGCCGCTCCGCCCCATCCGCAAGGGGAGATAGACTGCGGATGACGCGGATTTGGCGGATTTGCACGGATAAGAATTGAATCCGCGCCG
>Ga0272446_1000581_pt1 | contig 56577 bp, 51 predicted proteins | sample YNPCB0061_FD_194587 | JGI IMG/M metagenome (GOLD analysis project Ga0272446, IMG submission 194587) | Hot spring microbial mat communities from Yellowstone National Park, WY, United States - YNP-CB-006-1 | ecosystem: Environmental > Aquatic > Thermal springs > Hot (42-90C) > Sediment | place... | reverse complement strand
TGCACGAAAAGGACGTTTTACAACTCTCCACAAAACAAAAAGAAACTTTCACCAAGCAAAACATAGCCGATATTTTCCCTGAATATTACCTCATCAAGGTCAATCAGTTTAATGATGTGGCAAAAGACACTTTGGACGAGTGGATTTATTTCCTCAAAAACAGCGAAGTAAAAGATGAATTCAGAGCAAAGGGACTTGCAGAGGCAAAGGAAGTGTTAGATGTAATGCGTTTAGACAAAGAACAGCAATACGGCTACAATCGCTATCTTGATTACCTGCACGTTAAAGCCAGCGAGGCTCTTTCTTTGCAAATTGAGGCAGAGGAAAAAATAAGACAAAGTGAAAAAATTGAAATTGCTAGAAATGCTATCAAAGAGGGTGCTAATAATGAATTTATTTCCAAAATAACAGGTTTATCTCTCGAACAAATAGAGGTATTACGCAAAGAAATGAATGTATGAGCAAGCGACTAATTCGTTTTGATTGGGCTATCAAGCGACTGCTTCGCAACAAGGCTAATTTCGTGGTCTTGGAAGGCTTTTTGTCTGAATTGCTGTTTGAGGACATCAAAATCCAAAAAATCTTGGAAAGCGAGGGCAACCAAGAAACTGATGAGGACAAATACAATCGTGTGGATATTCTCACCCAAAACTCCAAAAATGAACTCATTATCGTTGAAATTCAAAACACCTACGAGATAGATTACTTCCAACGTATGATTTATGGAGTTTCAAAGGCTCTTACTGAAAATTTGGGCTTAGGACAACCCTACGCCGACGTCAAAAAAGTTATTTCTATCAATATCGTGTATTTTGACTTAGGACAAGGCAAAGATTACATCTACAAAGGCACGACCACCTTTGAAGGTCTGCACGAAAAGGACGTTTTACAACTCTCCACAAAACAAAAAGAAACTTTCACCAAGCAAAACATAGCCGATATTTTCCCTGAATATTACCTCATCAAGGTCAATCAGTTTAATGATGTGGCAAAAGATACTTTGGACGAATGGATTTATTTCCTCAAAAACAGCGAAGTAAAAGATGAATTCAGAGCAAAGGGATTGGCAGAAGCAAAAGAAGTTTTAGATGTAATGCGTTTGGACAAAGAACAGCAATACGGCTACAATCGCTATCTTGATTATTTGCACCTCAAAGCCAGCGAGGCTCTATCAATGAAAATAGAGACAGAAGAAAAAGTAAAAATTGAAATTGCTAAAAAAATGCTCAAACGTGGAACGGAAATTCAAATTATTTCAGAAGATACAGGTTTATCTATTGAACAAATAGAAATTTTACGCAAAGAGATGAACTTATGAGCAAGCGACTAATTCGTTTTGATTGGGCTATTAAGCGATTGCTTCGCAATAAGGCGAATTTTGTAGTCTTGGAGGGCTTTTTGTCTGAACTGCTTTTTGATGAAATCAAAATAGAAAAAATCTTGGAAAGCGAAGGCAACCAAGAAACTGATGAGGACAAATACAATCGTGTGGATATTCTCACACAAAACTCTAAAAATGAACTGATTATCGTTGAAATTCAAAACACCTACGAGATAGATTACTTCCAACGTATGATTTATGGAGTTTCAAAGGCTCTTACTGAAAACTTAGGCTTAGGACAACCCTACGCCGACATCAAAAAAGTTATTTCTATCAATATCGTGTATTTTGACTTAGGGCAAGGCAAAGATTACATTTACAAAGGCACAACTACCTTTGAAGGTCTGCACGAAAAGGACGTTTTACAACTCTCCACAAAACAAAAAGAAACTTTCACCAAGCAAAACATAGCCGATATTTTCCCCGAATATTACCTCATCAAGGTCAATCAGTTTAATGACGTGGCAAAAGACACTTTGGACGAGTGGATTTATTTCCTCAAAAACAGCGAAGTAAAAGATGAATTCAGAGCAAAGGGACTTGCAGAAGCCAAAGAGGTTTTAGATGTAATGCGTTTGGACAAAGAACAGCAATACGGCTACAATCGCTATCTTGATTATTTGCACGTCAAAGCCAGCGAGGCTCTCTCAATGAAAATAGAAGCCGAAGAAAGAATAAGAAAAGAGGAGAATCTCAAAAAAGCAGTTGAAATCACTAAAAATTTAATCTCATTAGGATTAGATAATGCCACAATAGCAAAAGGTACAGGTTTATCCCCTGAACAAATAGAAATATTACGCAAAGAGATGTAAAATGAGCCTCAAAGCTCGTTTGAAGAAACTAATAATTGAGCAAAAAAACTAAAAATTATTCTTATGAACGCATCTGTAACCGAACTACTTGCTAAATTAGAAGAAAAATACAGCCAAACAGGGCAAAGTCTTACTGCCAATTTGGAAGGGCTTTTGCACTTAGACTACCTCAAATATTGGGATTACGTGCAGGTAGATACTTTGCTTACACTCCAAAAACCTAAAACTCATTTTCCCGATGAAATGGTTTTTATCGTTTATCATCAAATCACCGAATTATATTTCAAGCTAATTTTGTGGGAAATAGAGCAAATCACTGGTAACAATCTTGCCCCTTCGGTATTTTTGGATAAAATTTGCCGTATCAATCGCTATGTACAGGCTCTTGTCAATTCTTTTGACATCATGAGTGTAGGTATGGAAGCGGAGCAGTTCAAAAAATTCAGAATGGCTCTTTTACCTGCCAGCGGCTTTCAGTCGGCACAATTTAGACTAATAGAAATTGCCTCCACCGATTTTATCAATCTGGCAACTGCCGAATTTAAAAAACAAGCTAATCCAAATACTACTACTACTCAAATTTACGAACACATCTACTGGAAACGCGGTGCTACCGAAGTCGAAACAGGTAAAAAAACTATTACGCTCCAACATTTTGAGGAGAAATATTCCGAAAATTTCTTGCAATGGGCTTATGAGTATCGAGATAAAAACCTGTATCGCAAATATTTACAAATCACAGATTGCCCTGAACTTTCTGCTATTAGGAAGGCTCTACGAGAATTTGATTATTTGTTCAACGTAGAATGGGCTTTGTCGCATCTCAAATCTGCGGTAAGGTATTTACGCGAAAAAGGCAAACCCATAGACGCCACAGGCGGCACAAATTGGACAAAGTACCTGCCTCCAAATTTTCAGAGAATTATCTTTTTCCCATTGCTTTGGTCAGAACAAGAAAAAGAAGAATGGGGACGCAAAAAAGTAGAAGAAATGCTGAAAGAATAAAATGAAAAAATATTGAAAACAGATATACTTAAACAAAAGTGGCTTTTCAAAGACTCCTTCAAAGTATTTGTTTTTCTGTGCGTTGAGCGAAGCCGAAACGCACAGAAAAGCATAAAATCAATCGTTTTTAAGTGTAAACTACTTTGTGGGCTGATATTACTTCTTGTTTCTTGTGGCAAAAGTAAAAAATTCAACAAGCAGGCTTTTTTCGCTCAAATAGCCTCAAAAGAGTACGTCATTACGCAGATTGAACTCCCCGAAAGAAACGAAACAATTACAGATACTTTCAAAAAAGCCTACAATGCCAAAAAACAACTCATTGTAGAAAATGATAATATTTTTTTCCGTTACGACAGCCTCACAGGAAAACTTACCGAAAAAATTATTTGCATAGACAACGACTGCGAAAAATTACTTACTTGGAAATATCAATACATTGATGAAAAAAATATCATTCATCAGTTTCTTAATGGAGAGTTGCAACAAATGCAAGAACTAAGCCGAAATTCACGAAAAAGTATTTCCAAAGTCGATTCTGGCTATGTGTTTGCAAACCAAGACGATTTTTTTGAGGCAGATAGACTGAAAAAAAGTCAGTACGAGTTTTTTGAAAAAGATAAAAAAAATAAACTACATACCGAACAAATTTACCTCTACGACAGCATAGGAAGAATTAGCGAAATCATACGAATTTTTGACAAAGACAGCACAAACTGCATAAAAATAGCCTTTGAGTACGATACCGAAGGCAAAAAAATTAAATCTCTACACAGCCGACCTATGCCTATTGAAGCTAAACTCGGTTACTACTACACCGACCACTACAAAATTTATACCTACAACACAACAGGACAACTCGCAGAAGTAAAAACTTACAGAAACCGAAAAGACACGCTCATGCCTTTTAGCATTACAAAATATTCTTACATCAAGCTATGAATAATTTTTTTATCAAAATAGTGTAAAAAAATATTTGTGTAGTTCAATTTTTGAAAAAAGTTTGAAAAACATTTCTACCTTTTCTCTGCCAACAGGTACAGCACAGCCATACGTACAGCCACACCATTTTCTACTTGGTCTAAAATAATGGAATGAGGGCTATCGGCTACCTCACTGCTTAGTTCTATGCCCCGATTGATAGGACCTGGGTGCATAATTACGATTTCTTTGCCTAAGCTATCAAGCATTTTTTTGTTGATACCAAAATACAAAGTGTATTCTCTAAGCGAGGGAAAATATTTGATTTGTTGTCTTTCCAACTGAATACGCAATACATTAGCTACATCACACCATTGCAAGGCTTCTTGAACATTATGGCTCACTTTTACGCCCAAATCTTTTGCATAACGAGGCATAAGTGTTATGGGTCCGCAGAGCATTACTTCAGCCCCTAACTTTTTGAGAGCAAAAACGTTCGAGAGAGCCACACGCGAGTGTAAAATATCGCCAATGATAGCCACTTTTTTGCCCGCTACGTCGCCCAATTTTTCTTGGATAGAGAACGCATCTAAAAGTGCTTGTGTGGGGTGTTCGTGTGTGCCATCGCCTGCATTGATGATGTTGGCTTTGATATGTTTTGCCAAGAAATGAGGCGAACCTACGCTACTATGACGCATTACAATCATATCTACTTTCATTGCCAAAATATTATTGACGGTATCTAGCAAGGTTTCCCCTTTTTTTACAGAACTTCCCGAAGCCGAAAAATTGACTACATCAGCCGAAAGGCGTTTCTCGGCAAGCTCAAACGAGAGACGCGTGCGAGTAGAATTTTCAAAAAAAACGTTGGCTATCGTAATATCACGCAACGAAGGCACTTTCTTGATAGGACGATTGATGACTTCTTTGAAGTTTTTGGCTGTTTCTAAAATGAGATGAATATCAGCCTCCGTGATATTTTTGATACCCAAAAGATGTGGCGTAGAAAGCATTGGCTCAAAAATTGACTTTGCAAAAGTAAAATTTTTTGTAAAACTCTGCAAAATTTTAAATTTTTGAAAAATCAAGCAAACATTCCTTAGCTATGTTTGTTTTGCAAAGAGCATTTTTGAAATATGTTAAGCATTTACGAAACCAAAGACGGCTCAAAAACCTTGCTCAATCTTGAGCTGAACGAAACCTATCATTCACGCAACGGAGCAATTTGTGAATCTTTACACGTATTTGTGGGGGCGGGCTTAGAAGATTTTATCGCCAAAAATCACAACCTCAAAAACATTGCTATCTTAGAAATCGGTTTCGGCACAGGACTGAACGCCCTGCTTACCTTACAGAAAGTCTTAGATAAGCAGAAAATTTCTATTTACTACGAAGCTATTGAAACCTACCCTTTGCCTTACGCCCAAGTAAAAGAATTGGAATATTTAGAGCAAATTGCAGACAAGCGTTTAGCACCTTATTTTGAAAAAATGCACCAATGCGAATGGAACGAAGAAATCTATATTACGACAAATTTTGTACTTAATAAACGCAGAGTTAGTTTGTTAGAATTTTATACAAAAAGTTTTTTCCATATTGTCTATTTTGATGCCTTCGCCCCCAACGTACAGCCCGAAATGTGGCAAATCAGTAATTTGCAAAAAGTTAGGGACGTAATGCAAGAAGGTGGCTTTTTTGTAACCTATTGTGCCAAAGGGCAACTGAAACGCGATTTACAAAACTTAGGTTTTTTGGTAGAAAAGCTCCCTGGCCCGCCCGGGAAAAGAGAAATGACACGAGCCGTTTTAAGTTGATAAATTTATGAACAAGAAAAAACGATACGAATACATTATAGATTATTTCGGAAGGCAATTTCCCGAAGCCCAAACCGAACTTACCCATCGCAACCCTTACGAGTTGTTGGTTGCCGTTATTCTTTCGGCTCAATGTACCGACAAGCGGGTAAATATGGTTACGCCTAAACTTTTTGAGCGTTTCCCAAACGTAGAAGAATTAGCAAAAGCTACTTACGAAGAAGTTTTTGCCTACATCAAAAGCATTTCGTATCCTAATAACAAAAGCAAACATTTGGTAGAAGCCGCTAAACGAATTGTAGCAGTCTATGATGGCAAAATCCCCGAAACTATCGAGGAACTGCAAACCCTGCAAGGGGTAGGTAGAAAAACCGCCAACGTAATTGCTTCGGTTATCTACAATCAGCCTGCTATGGCGGTAGATACCCACGTTTTCAGGGTATCGCATCGCTTGGGGCTTGTACCTGCTACCGCCAAAACGCCCCTTGCCGTTGAAAAAGAACTGGTCAAACATATCCCCGAAACACTCGTACCGAAAGCTCATCATTGGCTTATTTTGCACGGCAGATACACCTGCACGGCCCGAAATCCCAAGTGCCAACAATGTGGTTTAACAGAAATTTGCAAGCATTATCACAAAAAAATGAAAGATTTACAGGAAAAAACAAACAAATTGGCATAATTTTCGTAATTTTGAGAAAGTGATTAACTAAAATTTTAGCCTTATGAAAAAAAATCTCACTATTTTGTTCTTACTAAGCACATTTATAGGCTTCGGACAGAGCCTTGCCCCCTACCAAAAGCAAATTTCTATTGATAAAGTCAATGTAGATTCTTGGGCGGCGGCAATAGAAAAAGGTACAGAAGATGATGTAAAAAGTGCTTTCAGCGATTATGTAAGCAAAAATTACAAACTCAAAACCAAAAAGAACGGCAAACACGCCTTGATTGTTCCCGAAGCTAATATTACGCAAATTACTACTCGGAGAGGTGATTTGCACGCCCAATTTAGTGGCGAAACGGGCAGACCTGAAATGGCTGTTGCTTTTATGTTGGGCTACGATATTTATCTCAATTCCAAAGATAATCCCCAAGAAATGGAACGACTCAAAGATTTTTTTGCTAATTTCTTGATGGATTATTACAAAGGATTCTATGAAAAACAAATTCGTGAAAAAGAGAAAGTCTTAAAAGATTTACGCGGGCAAATAAGCGATAACGAAAAGAAAATCAAAAGTTTGCAAAAAGATATAGAAAGTAATCAAAAAAAGTTAGCCAAAGAATCTGACCAACTCAAAAAGACTGAAATTGAAAATAAGAATGTTGCCGCTCGTCGCCAAATTGATGCTCTCAACGAAATGAATGCCAACCTCAACAAGCAAGTGAGCAATTACGAAAACGATATTGCTCAAATCAAAGTACAAATTGCTAATATTGGCAAATAAAAATTACGCAAAATTTTGTTGAATGTTACTTTTTTAGTTACTTCGCAAGTCTTTTATTTTCATCAAAAAAATGAACGAAAAAGTATGAAAAAAACGTTTTTTTCTCTATTATTTTTTACTTGGAGTTTTGCTCTCCTTGCTCAAGATGATACAGGCTTTAAATTAGGCTTCAAAATTGGTACGCCTATTGCCTTCAATAGTGTGAAATCTACTGAAAATGGCATTGATGCCAGCACCAATGGCTCGAGTTTGCGTTTTATGGCAGGTCCTATTGCCGATATTGTTTGGACTGAGCGTTATGCTCTCACTACGGGTATATTATTTACTACCAAACAAGCAAATTATGCTGCTTCTATATCAGGATTAGGTGGGGCTGGAAATCTGTCTGAAAAGTATGGATTGCAGTACATTCAAATTCCTGTTGGTTTGAAACTTTTTACTGACGAACTTTTTGAGAATGGCAAAGGATTTGTAAACTTTGGTGTTCAGCCTGAACTCTTGGTTGGTAGCAACAGAAAGTCTGGTAATTATACCGATTCGCAAGGTAGAAGTGCCAGTCTGATTAAGAAGTTTAGTCCATTAGATTTTGGTATGTTCATTGGCGTAGGAGTAGAATACAAAATAGGAAATAACCCTGTTTTTGGGGGCATTGGCTACCAACGTTCTTTTATCAATGTGGTAAGTAAATACGATGATTCAACTATTATCCGCGATTTCTTATCTATCAAACAAAACCTATTTACCATAGAAGTTGGTGTCAAGTTGTAAGTAGCAGATTTATTTTTCAAAAAAATTGCCCTCGTAGTTTTTTCTATGGGGGCTTTTTGTATTTTTGCAAAAATTCTATTTTGTGTTAATGAAAAGAAGAGTCCTTATTACAGGAGCGGCAGGTTTTTTAGGCTCTCACCTCTGCGATAGGTTTATCCAAGAAGGCTACGAGGTAGTAGGTATGGATAACCTCATCACAGGTAATTTGGCAAATATTGAGCATCTGTTCAAACTCAAAGAATTTGAATTTTACAATCACGATGTATCCAAATTTGTTCACATTTCTGGGCATTTAGATTATATTTTGCATTTTGCCTCACCAGCCAGCCCGATAGACTACCTGAAAATTCCTATCCAAACGCTTAAAGTAGGTTCTTTGGGAACACACAACCTGCTTGGTTTGGCAAAAGCTAAAAATGCTCGTATTTTGGTAGCTTCTACTTCCGAAGTCTATGGCGATCCGCTCGTGCATCCGCAACACGAAGACTACTGGGGCAATGTAAATCCTATCGGTCCCAGAGGCGTGTATGACGAAGCCAAACGCTTTCAAGAAGCTATCACGATGGCTTATCATACTTACCACGGCTTAGAAACGCGTATTGTACGCATTTTCAATACTTTCGGTCCTCGTATGCGTTTAGATGATGGCAGAGCCTTGCCCGCATTTATGAGTCAAGCTCTCAATGGCGAGGATATTACCGTGTTCGGTGATGGCTCGCAAACGCGTTCGTTCTGCTACGTAGATGATTTGATTGAAGGGATTTATCGCCTGCTCCTTAGCGATTATGTGTATCCCGTAAATATCGGCAACCCCGACGAGATTACACTTTTGCAGTTTGCCCAAGAAATTTTAGAACTGACAGGCAGTAAATCCAAAATTGTGTTTAAACCACTGCCCAAAGATGACCCCAAACAACGCCGTCCCGACATCAGCAGAGCCAAAGAAATTCTAAGCTGGGAGCCTCGTTTTTCGCGAAAAGAAGGACTGAAAATTACTTTGGAGTATTTCAAAAAAATGCTTGGAAAGTAGCAAATGTATATCAAAAGTCCCTCTCCTTTGGAGAGGGATTTAGGGTGAGGTCAATTTTCAAATTGGGCGAAGAGCCTAAATCAGCAGTGTATTGGCGTAACAAAACGCCACAAGAAAGATTTGAAGCCGTAGAGTTCTACCGAAAGCAACTATATCATGAAACTACCCCAAGACTTCAAAGAGTTCTTAGAATTGTTAAACGAGAAAAAATAGAAAATCTCTAAAAAATGAACACCATAGAACAAACGCTCATCAAACATATATCGCAGGGATTTAAAGAAATTTTTGGCAAAACACTTGAAAATATTTCTCTACAAGAAACCAAAAAAGAATTTGAAGGCACACATACTTTCGTAGTGTTTCCTTTTACCAAAGAATTAGCCAAAAAACCCGTAGAGATAGCCGAAGCACTCGGTAGTTATTTGCTTGCTAATTGTCCTATTGTAGAAAAATATAATGCCGTACAAGGTTTCTTGAATATCAGCCTAAAAGATGAAGTTTGGCTACAATTTTTTGAGAAAATCTACACGAAAAAACAATTCCACCTGCCCAAACGCAACGAAAAAGTAGTTGTAGAGTATTCTTCGCCCAATACCAACAAGCCTTTGCATCTGGGACATTTGCGTAATAATTTTTTGGGATATTCGGTTGCTAAAATTTTAGAGGCTTGCGGATATGAAGTGCATAAAACGCAAATTATCAACGACCGAGGTATTCATATCTGCAAATCGATGCTTGCTTACGAAAAATTTGGCAATGGCGAAACTCCCGAAAGCAGTGGCATCAAAGGCGACCACTTGGTAGGAAGATATTACGTAGAATTTGATAAACTCTACAAAAAGCAAATTGAGGAACTCAAAGCACAAGGATACAGCCCCGAAGAAGCCGAAAAACAAGCCCCTGCTATCCAAGAAGCCCAAAAAATGCTCGTAGATTGGGAAAATGGCGATAAAAAAATAATTGCCCTTTGGCAAAAAATGAATAGTTGGGTGCTGGCAGGCTTTGATGAAACTTATCAAAAAATTGGCGTAGCTTTTGATTCAAAATATTATGAGTCAGACACCTATTTGCTCGGAAAAGACATCGTTGAGGAAGGTCTATCCAAAGGTATTTTTTACAAAAAGCCCGACGGCTCAGTGTGGATTGATTTGACTGATGAAGGTTTAGATAATAAATTAGTGCTTCGTTCCGATGGTACTTCGGTCTATATTACGCAAGATTTAGGCACTGCCGAACTTCGCTACAAAGACCACAAAATGCAAAAAATGATTTACGTAGTAGGCAATGAGCAAGATTATCATTTTAAAGTTTTGTTCTTGATTCTGAAAAAGTTGGGCAGGAGTTATGCTGATGGCTTGCACCATCTTAGCTACGGAATGGTAGAATTGCCTTCGGGCAAGATGAAATCGCGTGAGGGAACAGTAGTAGATGCCGATGACTTGGTAACGGAAGTAATAAGAATGGCAAAAGAAAAAACCATTGAAAAAATGCAATCGGCGGGTACTTACGAAGGTTTCAACGAAACCGAGCAAGCAAAACTTTTTGAAATGATTGGTTTGGGGGCATTGAAATATTTTTTACTGAAAATAGACCCGCAGAAAAAAATGCTTTTCAATCCCGAAGAGAGTGTAAGTTTCGAAGGCGATGCGGCACCGTTCATTCAGTACACACACGCACGTATCTGTTCGGTGTTACGAAAAGGTAGGGAAAGCACACAGATTGAGTGGCAAGGCAAATACACACATTTACACCCTTTGGAAAGGAATTTGATATATTTGTTGGGAAATTATCTGAATGTTTTGCAACTTGCCGCCGAGCGTTATGCTCCGTATTTGGTGGCTCAATATGCGTATGAGTTGAGCAAGACATACAGCAGTTTTTATGCTGAGTGTTCTATTTTGAAGGCAGAAAGCAACGAAGCAAAAAGTTTTCGTTTAGCTCTTTCGGATTTGGTAGCCCAAACAATCCGAGAGGCAATGGCAGTGTTGGGAATAAAGGTGCCTGAAAGAATGTAGATTTTTAATTGAACAATAGAATATAAAATGCCTTACAATTATTCAAAAAAGAAGGTTTTTTTTACGAAAATAGTAGAGTTTTTAGCGTTTCTCCTTTTATTTTTTCATAAGCTCTTCCGAGAGAAATTAAATGCTAATAGCGATGTAAAAAAAATTTTACTCATAGAACCCTTTCAGATGGGTGATGTCCTTTCGCTAACCCCAATGATAGAGTATTTATTGAGTGGTTTTCCAAAATCAGAAATATACGTACTTACTAAGCCAAGTAGCGGAGCTATATTGGAATTAGACCAACGTATTAAAAAAGTTTTTGTCACAGATTTCATTTGGTCAGACTATGGCTCAAAAAAATCAGACTTAAAAAGGATTTTTGCATTATACAAATATTTGAAATATCTGAGGAATGAAAAATTTGATATAGGTATTGACACCAGAGGTGATATTCGCTCACAAATTATTTTGATGTATCTGCAATGCAAACAAATTATTGGGTATAGGAACTATTTACATTCTAACATCACATTAAGAGGCTTGCTCTTAGATAAAAGTTTGAAAACCTCAACATACAGACATAGATATTTGTGGAATTTGGAGTTATTAAAGTTGTTGGATATAAGAGATTTTACGCTACGATTACCTTGTTTTTTTCCTAAAAAATTTTCTACTTTTTTTCATAAAGATTTTGTTCTTGTGCATATTGGTGGAGGTTGGGAGTTTAAGAGGTGGCAAGAAGAAAAATGGATAGAACTAATCAAACATTTGCAGGAAGCTAACTTTAAAGTAACAGTTATAGGCGGTACTGCCGAGAAAGATATAATTGAGCGAATACAAAGATTCTTTACCTCATCGGAGCAGATATCTTTTGAAACTACGTCTTTGGTGCGGTTAGTTGAACTTGTAGCAAGTTGCAATTTTATGATAGCTCTCGATAGCGGCCCGATGAATTTAGCAGTTTGTTTGGGCAAGAAGGTAATAGCTCTTTTCGGTCCGGGCGACTCAGAAATGTGGCAACCACTAAGCGAAGGTAGTGTTTTCATACATAAAAAAACCTTATTTAGTTGTAACCCTTGCCTGCAAATCTTTTGTAAATACCCCGAGAAAAACTGTATGGCAAGTATTGATGTGGAAGAGGTAATTAGCTTGATGAAGTAAGCAAACGGAAATAGGATTTTCTATTTTCAATAGCCTTTGCTACAAAACCTAAACTTACCCAAAACAAAGACGCTCCTGTTGGACTTTCAATTACTAGATTAAATAATCCGACAATACTCACTGATAAAAAACTAATAATAACCCAATAATCGCTTGAATTTTGCCTATAATAAAAGCGATAGTTATAAAAATCTTGAAAAACAAAGTGAAATATATATATCAAAAATAAGTGAAATAAAATCCCCATACGAACACCAACTGTCAAATAAGTATTATGAACACCCATAACATGGATATCGTGTTCATCATCATAATCGCTTTCAACGGTATTAGCCCCCTTTTTATAACTCAATAAAGGGGTACCAAAACCTATTCCTATAATATTACGAGGAAAGTTTTCAACTGTTACCCTATACCAAAATACAGCCCTCCAAGTGGAATTTCCATCTAAACTCAGCAACCAGTGTTCATTAGCAACCTTCTTAATATCTCCAAATAGTGAGTAGTATCCATTTTTATATTGATTAAATGCTGGAATAAAAGCAATAAAAAATGTAAGGAAAACGAGAGTAACACTCAATATAAAAGCTTTGAAGTAAGTATAATTAGGAATAAATATAATTATAATCAATAAAAATATTACAATAAATACGGTAAGTGATTCGTAACGAACAGCAAGTAAAACATCTAAAAAAATCAGTAAAGCAATATTAAGTAAATTCTTATTTTTAAACCAAAAAGGGAAAAAAGCCGTTCCCATAAATCTTTCTAGCAGAGCAATAGAGGGAAATATCAGAGCATAAGACATATAAAAAATAAGCAAAAACCTCACTCTGACCATAAAACTTTTTAATTGAGCGTACAAGTAAAAACCCGCAAAAAAAGAAAAAACAGAGTAAACAATCACGCTATTTCTGAAATAAAAATACCAATTAGTTTTGGTAAAAATAGAAGTAGTTAGATGAAAAAGACCTAAAAAGATTATAAAAATAACTAACCTATAAATAGGAGAAGATGGAACTTTAATAATTCCATTTTGTTGGTTTAGCAGCACTTTGAAAATAAAAAAAATTAAGCCTAATAAGGATAAAATTTCATTAAAAAAAAACTGCCTCTCAAAAATAAAATTATCAAGTCCATACAATAAAAATAGAGACAAAAAGAAGTAGGAAATATAATTTTTATTTATTTTCATACTTTTTTTTAGGATTAAGTAAAATTTTTAGAAGCATAGGTATTCTACTGAATTGTTTTCTGCGAAATCTATTTAACATTATCAATAAAAAACTTAAATAAACTGTTAGCAAACAAAAGCCTTTATAATATTTTTTAGTAAAGATTATTTTACTTCTAGCATAATAGAAATCTGATAAAGCACTGATACTATTTACCGCAAGTTGATTACCACCAACTGTGCTGCCCTCCTTATGATAGATAATCGCTTTGTGCGTATATCCCAGATGAAAGCCTTCCTTTTTGCATCTATAAGCCCAATCCTGCTCCTCAAAATATAAAAAGTAATCTTCACTCAATAAACCAACTTTTTGCAAAAAACTACGACTTACAAATGTACAAGCTCCTATGACTAAATCAAATTTAAAATATTGATTATCAAATTGTCCTACATCTTTTTGCTTATTCCCAACTTGCTTTCCATAAGCTAAGTATTTATTATACGTTGCTCCTGCCGCACATTGTAGTGTATCAGGTTTTTGATAATAACGAACTTTACCGCCTAAAATACCTAAGCCGCTATCTTTATGTCTTTCGTAATGCTCTACAAAAGCTTTTAAACTATCTTTTTCCACAACCGTATCATTATTGAGTATCCAAGCATAGTCAAAATCATTATTAAGGACAAATTTTAAGGCTATATTATTCCCTGCCGAGTAGCCTCTATTTTCGTTGGCTTGTACCAAAAAAAGCTGAATATCCGTATCCGTGTTTTGATAGGTTAAAAATTCATCTTGGGTAAAAGAAGCTGTTTTGATAGACGTAGGGAGTGTGCTTTCCTGTAAGTACCGTAACTCCTTTGGCATTTCTATCTTAAAAGAAGAAGTATCTTCTGCCCATTTTTGTATAATTTTGAGCGAGTCGTTGGGCGGCGAAGTAGGGTTATCTACCACCACCACCTGAAAATTCGGATAATCTAACCTAAAAATAGTTTCCAGACACTCTATCGTGTCCGCATAATTTTTATAGTTTAAAATACTAATACAAACTTTAGGCAACATACATTCAAGATTTTTTTCTTACCACCAACAAATATTGTATTGCCAAAAACTGCTTAAACAAACCTAAGGTAAGCATATTGAGCCATTTTCTTTTTTTCATACCATAGCCACCCCATCTCAAAAAACTGGGGCAGTTGTACTCAACTTTGAGATATTCTTTTTCGTTGAAAAGAGCCAGCATATTTTTTTTACAAAAAAAACGCAAGTGGGTTTTATCCAAAATTCCTCCTTCGGGGTTGTACCTAAAATCGCCTTGCAAAGCAATCTTAAACAAAGTAGTTATTTCTCGTATATTTGGCAGGCTTACCAACAAAATCCCCTCTGTTTTGAGGTGCTTAGTGAGTTTGTCTATGGTTGTCCAAGGGTCTACGAGATGCTCCAAAACATCAGCCAGAATAATGACATCAAAATAAGCCTCTGGCAGTTCAAGCTCTGAGTGTTCAATATCAATGATAATAAATTTATCTATCAAACTGCTTTCTTGCAAAGAGTTTTCAATTTTGTATAAATCAGCTCCAACCACTTCAGAAGCCATTTTTTGCTCTTTAATGTACGCTAAGGTATTGCCTCCTCCTGCCCCTACCTCCAATACTTTCTGACTCGGATTGGTAGGCAAAAGGCTCAGTAAATCTAACCTAACTCCTGTAAAATAATCCGTATTTTTAACCTTGTAATAATCCATTATCAAAACAACTTATAGTGAGCATGTTTCTTGTAAAGAAAGCCGTAAAAAGTTAAAGTTACAAATGTTTCCGCTATAATAACAGATAAAGCCGTACCTTTTGCTTGCCACAAGTAACTCAAGGGCAAATTTAACAAAATATTAAGAAAAGAACCAAGAATTAAAACAGAAGTATATGATTTTTTTAAATCATATACCAAAAGTATTTGATAAGCAGGAATATTCAATCCTACAATAAAGCTAATAAAACTTAGCCACTGAATGAGTGTTAAGGTTTCCTTAGAAAACGTAGGAAAAAGTAGAGGTACATAAGAAGGGGCAAAAAAAATTATCAAACACATCAAAAAAATCAAGATGATGAAAGGAATATACACTCTTCTAAAAAATTTTTGTATGGCTAAGTGGCTTTCTGTAGCTAATTTACAAAGATGAGGGTAAATTGCCTGTGAAAAAATTACCAAAGGTTGTCTTGATACAGATATTACTTTTTCTGCAAAAGAATAATAACCTACCACCCTATCGCTTGCAACAAAACTTAAAATCAAGATATTGGAATTGATATAGCTGATGATAGCCAAATTAGAGATAAATAAGCTAAAGTTGTCTTTTAATTCTTTGATAATCAATATTTTATTTACAAAATAAAAACGTAGTTTGAACCAACTGACTATCCAATAATAGCCTATCACACTAGAAAAAAGATTCGCCAGACCAAACAAGCACCAAACCCAACTGTAATTTTGCTGCTCACGAATGAAATGCAATACAAGAATAACAGTCAAAAATTTGGCAACTAGATTTAAATATGTAAGATACTTCATTTTCTCTATTCCATGAAAAAAGAAAACAGGCAAAAAGCTCTGTCCAATTACAAAAGGATAGCTCAGCAAAAATAAAGAAAGATGCTCATTAAACTTAGGAACAATGCTCACTAAAAGCATCAGCACAGCAAAAGCAAAAATACTTAGAATTAGCTTTACAAGGAGGGTTTTTGAAACGATTTCGGAAAGTTTAGAACTGTCGTCTTTGTTAAGAGCTACTTCCCGAGTTGCCGAAATATTGAATCCATAATCAATGAAAGTAACTAAAAGTAACATCACTGATTGAGCGACACTAACCACACCAAACTTCTCCCAACCCAAAGTAAGTTGAAGATAAGGCGTTAGTAGTAGCGGTATAACAAAATTAGTTCCTTGTAAAAATGCAAGTGAAATAAAATTTTGGAATATTTTTTTATTATCTTGTATAATTCTCATCTTTTGTAAAAATCAAGACGATGCGAAGAGCATTGTTTCTTATATTTTTAATTTATATTTTCAAATAACGGTTTCTTTTTTCTATGAATTATTACTAATGTTGCAAAAACTGAGGGAAGATATAGACTTATTTAAGCAATTGCAAAATAAGACAAAAACATTTAATTTAGCAATGTAGATTAACATGGAATAAATGATAAAAGGACTGCAAAGTATGCTTCTAAAAGTATTAAAGGAGTGGAGTTAGGAGCGACAAAAGTTGAAAATGCTCGCTTAAAAGTGAAAAAATGCGGAACTTCGTATAGAGTTTTCGTAAAGCCTAATTTCACCGAAGACAAAGGCTGGGCATCTGCCGAAAGTAGAGATAACTTTTTTCTTTACGTAGGTAGGCTATCTCACGAAAAAGGTATAAGAACCCTATTAGAAGCAAGCAAGCAAATAGATTTTCGCTTAGAAATTATAGGTGATGGTGAAATGAGGCAAATGGTACAAGCATTTGCACAGCAAAACCCAAATATCATTTATCACGGTTTTCAGGGACAGGATTTTATTTTACAAAAAATGAAATCTTGCAAAGCTCTTTTGTTTCCCTCTATTTGGTACGAGGGAATGCCTCTCACTTTATTAGAAGCCTTTTCCACAGGCACACCTGTAATTATTTCAGATATTGACAACCTTAACGAAATGGTACAGCACCAACTCAATGGATTGCATTTCAAGACAGGCAGTAGCGAAGATCTAGCCGAAAAAATCCATTACTTTCAGCAAAACACAACCGCCCATTATTACGAAAATGCTCGGAAAACTTACGAAGAAAAATACAATCCTGAAAAAAACTATCTAAGATTGTTAGAAATATACAATCGGGTACTTAACAAGTAAAGGTATAAATTTAAGCCCAAATTTACAATTAGTTCAAAACACACATTTTTCTGTACGTTGAGCGTAGCCGAAACGTACAGAAAAAGTAAATTCTAAATGTAAATTGTGTTTTATCTAAGAAACAGCAAGTTTTTGTTTTTGAACCTGCTCGTTTATCCAAGCGTAGGTTTTTGCTATACCTTCGCGTAGGGTCATTGAGTAATCCCAACCTAATTTTTCTCTAATGAGTTTGTTATCGGAGTTTCTACCTCTTACACCTACAGGACCAGGTATGTTTTTGATAGTAAGTTTTTTACCTGCAACTTCCATTACTAATTGAGCAAGCCCATTGATAGAAATCATCTCTTCGGAGCCGATATTGACAGGTCCGGTAAAATCGGAGTCCATCAGGCGGCGAACAGCCTCGATACACTCGTCTATGTAGAGAAAAGAACGGGTCTGCTTGCCATCACCCCAAACTTCTATGTAAGTTCCGTCTTCGGCTTCGGCAACTTTTCTACACATTGCGGCAGGAGCTTTTTCTTTGCCCCCTTGCCAAGTGCCTTCGGGTCCGAAAATATTATGAAAACGAGCAATACGTACTGCTAAGCCATAATTACGATAATATGCTAAAAATAATCTTTCACTAAATAGCTTTTCCCAACCATATTCGCTATCGGGGGCAGCAGGGTAGGCAGAGTCTTCCGAACATTTAGGATTGTCGGGGTCTTCTTGGTTATAGGCAGGGTACATACAAGCCGAGGAAGAGTAAAAAATTTTCTTGATGCCCATTTTCACAGCCAAATCAGCAATATTGAGATTGATAGTAGCAGAATTGTGCATTACATTGGCATCATTTTCACCTGTGAAAATGTACCCCGCACCGCCCATATCGGCAGCTAACTGATACACTTCATCAATGCCTTGAAGAACCTCTTTGCAAACCTGTACATCTCTCAAATCTCCAATTACAAACTCATCGGCAGGGAGTTGTGTGTATTCGTGATGTTTCAAATCTACACCACGTACCCAGAAACCTTCTTTTTTCAATCGTTTTACTAAATGACCACCTATGAAGCCACCAGCTCCGCAAACTAAAATTTTTTTCATGCTTTTTTTACATTAAGAAACTCCAAAAAATTTAGATATATGAATTTAGGAACAATATGCAAATAACGCTTGTACAATCTTTTTGGCTCTATACAAAGCCTGAAAAACCATTCCATACCGATATTTTGTATCCAACGTGGTGCTTGCCGAACACGGTCAGTGTGGAAATCAAAAGCCGCTCCCACGGTAACAATGAAATGACATTGCAAAAACGGTGCTAAACTTGCTGCGAAATATTCTTGTTTCGGTGTGCTTAGCCCAATCCATACCACATCGGCTCTCGATTGCTTGATTTTTTGAGCAAGCTCCTGCATTTCACCTGCGTTCATTTCGCGAAAAGGCGGACAAAACGTGCCTACAATATTATGATTACCGAATTTTTGCTCACATTTTATTTTAAGTTCTTCAGCTACGCCTTCTTTTCCTCCACATAGGAAATGTTTTATTGAGGTGGATGCCGTTGCTTTCATCGTTTCGGCAAAGAAACCGGGTCCGTAGCAACGTCTCATTTGTTTTGCTCCTTTAAGCCTTCCAATCCAAACACTGGGCATTCCATCAGGCAAATTCCAAAAAAAACTCGTAAGAAGTTGCTTAAAACGGCTATCTTCTTGGGCTAAAACCAAGCCATGAGCACCTGTAGCACTTACGCACCTATTCTGAGGTGCTTCTTGCTGACAAATTCTTACCAAATTAGCTACCGCTGTTGTAATATCATACTTGTAGAGCGGGACCCCCAAAATATTTACAGAATTATCCACTTTTTTTCGCAAATTTATATCTTTGACCCTAAAAATCCAAAATTCGTTGCAAGATGTTTTTTCAGAAACTCAAAAACTACTTTCAGGTTACTCAACCACAAGTCGCTATTCACGAAACGTTGATAGCTTTGATTTTACTTACACTACCTTTTTATGTGCCTGCACCTCGCAACATAGCTTGGGTAATTGTAGGGGCAAATGCTCTTGGGGCTGTCATTTTTCAAAAGCAATACCGAAATTTTTTTTGGCAAAGCAAAACTATTTTTTTTGTTGTTTCATTTTTTTTGTTTTGGCACTTCATAGGGCTTATTTATACTGAAAACACAACTTGGGGCTGGTTTCTGATAGGTTTGCTCGTACCATTTTGGGCAATTAGCCTTAGCTTTTTGGTATTTCCGATGTCCAAAGAGACCTTAAAAATATATTTAAAATTTTTTTTGACAGGAGTTTTGGCTTTTGTGCTACTTTTGCAGGCGAGGGCATTTTACAAAGCTTTTTTACACATAGGAGAGCCAAATTTTCAGTGGAAAAGCTACTTTTTTTACCACAATTTTACAGCTTTTCGTGCCGAGCCTACCTATCTTTCTATCCTGATTTGCTTGGCTTGTTTCATTTTGATGATAGACTTTTTGTATGAAGAAAAATTTTTAGGACTGAAAAAATTACCCAAAATAGGATTTTTGTTGTTTTTGAGCATAACCTTGCTACTGATTTCGTCGCGTATGCAAATTGGTATCTTAATGTTGGGGGGAATGTTTTTACTTTTTGAGTATCTTAGCAAGAAATATTCACTTGCAAAAAGTATTGTTATTGTGTTGCTATTTTTTGGAATTTTTTCAGCAATAGTTTTTATCGTACCTTATACACGCGAGCGTATAGAATACATTTTGAACCCCAAAGAAAGAATTGATTTAGACAAACAAGCAGAACATTCTTTGGGCAGAGATTGGGACGGAGCAAGTTTGCGTTTTGCTAAATGGCAATGTGCCAAAGAATTGGTACAAAGAAATTGGTTTTGGGGGGTAGGCACAGGCGATGGACAAGACGAATTGCAAAAAATTTATGAAGCATACAAGTTTTATTTTGCCTCTCAATACAACCGCTACAATGCACATAATCAATTTTTGGATACTTGGATTGCTTTGGGCGTAGTAGGCATCATTAGCTTTTTAAGTCTTTTTTTTGTCCCTTTGATAAGAGCTTGGCAGAGCAAAGACTATCTGCTTTTGTGCGTATTGGTAGTGTTTTTACTTTCGGCAGTGAGCGAATCGTACCTGCAAAGAAATCTTGGTGTGGTAATGCTGGCTATTTTTTATGGATTAGGAGTAGCTTGGCAGAAAAACAGAAAGACTGATGCGATAAGATAACATCAGCCTTTGTTTTTGTTACTTTGGAATTCTGAAAACTTGTCCTACTTTGATTATATCGGGGTTAGAGCCGATTACATCTTTATTGGCTTCGTAAATTTTGGTGTATAAAGCACCATTGCCAAGTAATTTTTGGGCAATACCCCAAAGCGTATCGCCGGGTTGTACGGTGTAGGTGTTTTCGGCTTCTTTGGAGGCTTTTTCTTCGGCAATCTCCAAACCTGTAATAATTTTAGAAAGACCATCTACATTTTGTACATCAGCTAGAACATCTTTTTTAGCTTCGGCAGTAGGCACTTCGCCACGAATGGTAACTTCTGTGCCATTCATAATAACTTCCAAGTTTTTCACTCTGCCCGCAACGGCATTCTCTACTTTTTCTTTGAGGGCTTTTTCGCCCATTTCTTTGAGGTTGAACATAGGTTTGCAAATTTAATAAATGAATAATTTTTTTTGTTAAGTTTAAAAATAAAAATATGATTTGCAAACGTTTTGGTAGATTATTTTTTAGAATTTAGTCAATACCATTAAATAGACGCCCCCAACGAATTTTTTTGAACCATTTGGCTCGGCTTTCCCACGACATCCAGATAAATAGAGCCTTCCCAACGACGTGGTCGGCAGGGACAAAACCCCAATAACGCGAGTCCAAAGAATTATGGCGGTTATCGCCCATCATAAAGTAATAATCTTGCTTAAAGGTGTAATTTTCAACAGGCTTTTTGTCTATTAGAAGCTGTTTTTCAGTTATTTCTATTTGTTTTTTATCATATCCCTCAAACTCGGCAATCGTAGAACCATACAGAGCGAGCGTATTTTCGTTAATAGGGATAGTTGCTCCTTTTTTGGGTATCCAAAGAGGTCCGAAATTATCTCTGTTCCAATTAAATTTGGGACTATGTGGAAAAACAGGATACACACTTTCGCCTGCTACCACTTCACCTCTGCCTCTATCGTTAAGAATTATCATTGCTGACTCTTCTTTCTTGCCTTCGGGCATTACAAGCATTTCTACTTTTACAACCTGAGGTAATTTTTTCAAAACCTCTACGGTTTTTTCGTTGAGATAGCCAATGTATCTGTTTTGTGAGGGGAAATATTCTATGTCAGGGTTTTCGCCATCTTCTGCGGTAAAAAGTCCTAACTCTTTGATAGTTTCTTCGGGGATTTCGTCTTTTACCTGCACGCTATATGTATATTGCACTTTCTCGTGATTTTTGAAAGGCTTACCATTTACAAAAACTTGAGCATTTTTAATAAGAATAGTATCACCACCAACAGCGATACAACGTTTGATGTAATTGGTACGTAAATCAACAGGGTAGCGGCGTTGTTTGTCTTCAAAACCGGGATAATTAAAAACTACTACATCTCCATTTTTTACGTGAGAAAAATGAGGTAGACGGTATTGTGGAAGTTGTATCCAATCCAAATAAGAGGGTAATTCGGTGAACCAAATTTTTTGGTGTGTAAGTGGCACTTGTAGAGGGGTTTTGGGGGTTCTTGCTCCGTAATGCAATTTGCTTACAAACAGAAAATCTCCTGTCATCAGCGAACCTTCCATCGAGGGCGTAGGGATTGTATAGGCTTCGAGCAAAAGCCAACGCAAAAAAGTAGCCACCACTACTGCAAATACAATGGCATCTATCCATTCACGTAGTTTTGATTTTTTAGGCTTCGGATTGTTTTCGTTATTTTTTTTCTTGAAAAATGGAAATTTCATAATAGCCAGAAAAGTTATTTTGCAAAGTTGTGCTTCAAACTTAAAAACAGATTTTTAGAATAGTTTATTGTGCTTGAAAACAATTAAGTTGCAAATTTACTATTTTTTTGATGCTTGTTGCTTTTTGTGTCAAAAATTCTACAAAATATTTCCTTAGTGGCTGTCGAATGTATTAAGATATGGATAAAATCGCTTAAATTTACACGTAAATTACATTTGTAAATGCAACAGGGCTGAAAATTATCCAAAGTTTTACATAAATTTGCACTGAAAAGACAAAGACATAGAATTTCGTTCATAATTTATTATTCATCATTTTTCCACTATTCAGAATGCGGACAATCGTTGTTACAGGCGGCACCAAAGGCATTGGGAAAGCCATTGTAGAAAAATTTGCACAAGAGAAATTTTTTATCCTCACTTGCTCTCGTAACGAAAAAAACGTAAGCGATTTGCTCACAGAAATTCGTTCTAAATACAAAGACTGCCAAATCGAGGCTCTTGCCGCCGACCTTTCGCAAAAGGCAGAAGTCTTGCGTTTCGCCGATTTTGTAAAAGAGAAAATCCAAAAAATTGATGTATTGGTGCATAATACAGGTGTATTTTTGCCCGGACAAATCCATAACGAAACAGAAGGAACTATTGAGAAAATGATAGAAACCAACGTGTATAGTGCCTATCATCTTACAAGAGTTTTACTGCCATTGATGATGCCTTTTCGTGAAGGACACATTTTTACAATATGTTCTACGGCAAGTATTATCCCTTATATCAATGGTGGCTCGTATTGCATCTCTAAATTTGCCTTGCTTGGTATGACAAAAGTTTTACGCGAGGAAATGAAAAGCTACAACATACGTGTTACGGCACTTTTGCCTGGAGCCACTCTCACCGATAGCTGGGCAGGTATAGATTTGCCTCCCGAACGCTTCATCAAACCCGAAGACATTAGCCAAACACTTTGGAGTGCTTATCAGTTATCTTCGCAAGCAGTAATTGAGGAAATTCTTATCAGACCACAACTCGGTGATATATGAACAAAAAAGCAGGTATCGTAGGAGCAGGCATTGCAGGCATCGCTACGGCTATCCGTTTGGCAGTGAAAGGCTATGAAGTAGATGTTTTTGAGGCAAATTCGTACCCTGGTGGCAAACTTTCGGAAATTCGTTTAGGGGGCTACCGCTTCGACGCAGGACCCTCGCTTTTTACAATGCCTCATTTTATTGAAGATTTGTTCCAACTTGCCCGTAAAGACATCAAAAATTATTTTTCCTACAAAAAATTAGACGTAGTCTGCAAATATTTCTACGAAGATGGCACTTGCATTACGGCTTTTGCCGATAAACACCGCTTCGCCAAAGAAGTAGAAGCCAAAACAGGCGAGAAAGCTGAAAAAATCTTGCAATACCTGCAAAAAAGTGCTAAAAAATATGAAATCACCGCTCCGCTATTCTTACAACGTTCTTTGCACAAAATAAACACGTGGCTAAGTGCCGAAGCGTGGCGAGGTTACAAAAATTTGCATCGTTTGGGAGTTTTCAGCACAATGCACCAAGAAAACGAACGATTTTTTAAAGATGAACGTTTAGTGCAACTTTTCAATCGTTTTGCGACCTACAATGGCTCCAATCCGTACCAAACTCCTGCTACGCTTACCATTATTCCTCATTTAGAACACAATATCGGAGCTTTCTTGCCCAAAGGTGGTATGTATGCCATTACGAAAAGTTTGGTTCGCTTGGCAGAAGATTTGGGTGTTCGGTTTCATTACGCTACCAAAGTAGAAAAAATTACCACCGAACAAAATCAAGTAAAAGGCTTACAACTGCAAGGAAAATTTTTGCCTTTTGATGTTGTGGTAAGCAATATGGACATTGTGGCTACCTACAAACACCTGCTTCCTGATGCCAAACACCCTGAAAAACTGCTCTCACAGCCCAAATCCAGCTCGGCATTGATTTTCTATTGGGGTATCAAAAAAGAATTTCCCAATTTAGATGTGCATAACATTTTTTTCAGCAAAAACTACCAAGCCGAGTTTGAGCACATTTTCAAGCATAAAACCATTTATCACGACCCGACCATTTACGTAAATATTGGCTCAAAAGGTGAGCCTGCCGATGCCCCTGCTGGTTGTGAAACGTGGTTTGTGATGATAAACACCCCCAACAACACAGGACAGGACTGGCACAAACTCACTGCCGAAACTCGTAAAAACGTTTTGCAGAAACTTTCTCGTTTGCTCAATACCAACATAGAACCTCTGATAGAGGTAGAAAGCACGCTTGATGCTCGTAGCATCGAAGCCAAAACTTTCAGCTCGCAAGGAGCTTTGTATGGCAATAGCTCCAACAATCGCTATGCAGCTTTTCTCAGACACGCTAATTTTTCCAAACAATTTAAAAATCTCTATTTCGTAGGCGGAAGCGTGCATCCGGGCGGTGGAATTCCTTTGTGTCTTTCTTCGGCGGCGATTGCGAGTAGTTTGATAAAGTAACAAAAAATATCGTATGCAACCAAGAAACTTAATTTTCAGGTGGTTGTCGCCTACTTTCTGTTTTCCAAAGGAGAAAGAAATTTTCTGCAACATACAGTTGAAATTTCCCTCAAAATCACTTTTGTTTGATGGCGTATAAAATTCTCAAAAATTTGAATAAGAGTCATTCTCACTAACTATACTCAAAAATAAGTGGTTTTACACTTTTATGTACGTTGAGCGTGTTCATTGAGCGTGTTCATTGAGCGAAGCCGAAATGAGCCGAAACGTACAGAAAAGTAAGTTTTCTTAAAACTTTTTACAAAAACCACTTTTGAATGAGTATAGATCTAAATGCTAATTTATTTGGTTTTTATTTTAATCTCTTTTCCCGGTTTTATTTTCACTTCTGTATGTTCTTTCTTTGCGTGTTTATGATGTCCGTGCTTTTTTCCGGGATTATTATGTACGTGGACGGTGGTACAGGCATTTATCAGTAAAAATAAGCCTGCTAACACAAAACTAATTTGCTTTTTCATCGTTTTAAGTTTTAGTTTTTGATAATTTTAACGCAAAATAAATAATTTCGTTTCATTAAACAAAAAACTTATGGAATATAGACGTTTAGGAAAATCAGGATTACAGGTAAGTGTGCTATCCTTTGGCTCTTGGATAACCTTTGGCAAGCAAATTGGCGATACTACTGCCGAAGACCTGATGAAAATAGCCTACGATAATGGTATCAATTTTTTTGATAATGCTGAAATTTATGCTCGCGGGCAGTCGGAAGTAGTAATGGGCAATGCTATAAAAAAATTGGGGTGGTCGCGTGATACTTTTGTGGTATCGAGCAAGGTATTTTTTGGAGCAGGAGGCAAACTGCCCAATCAAACAGGTTTGAGCCGTAAGCACGTTTTTGAGGCTTGCCACGCCGCTCTCAAACGCCTGCAAGTAGAATATTTGGATTTATACTTTTGCCATCGTCCTGATAAAAATACACCCATCGAAGAAACCGTTTGGGCAATGAATGACCTAATTCGGCAAGGGAAAGTTTTGTATTGGGGAACTTCGGAGTGGTCGGCACAAGAAATACAAGAAGCCTATGGCATAGCAAGGCAGTACAATCTTATCCCGCCTACTATGGAACAGCCACAATACAATATGTTGCACCGCCACAGAGTAGAAATAGAGTATGCACAACTCTATAAAAACATAGGTTTAGGAACTACCATTTGGTCGCCTTTGGCATCGGGTATTCTTACAGGCAAGTACAACGACGGCTTGCCCGAAGCTACTCGCCTTAGCCTTGAAGGTTTTGAGTGGCTCAAAAATAGAGAACTCACCGAGCAACGCTTAGAAAAAGTACGCCAACTGACGGCTCTCGCTCAAGAACTCGGAACTACAATGCCTCTTCTGGCTTTGGCTTGGGCTATCAAACCCGAGTTCGTAAGTACAGCTATCACAGGGGCTTCCAAAATCAGCCAACTGCAAGAAAATTTAAAAGCCATTGAAGTAGCCAATCAAATCCTTACCGACGAAGTGATGCAAAAAATAGAAGATATTTTAGAAAATAAACCCGAAAAACCAATGTTCTGACAAACGAACTTGCTAAATCTTTTCGGAAATGTTGTTTATTTGTATCTTTTTTTACAACTTGTTCCGAAAATTTCTTAGCCACCTTATTTTGTATAATTTTATGGAGTTTATCCAAGAATTTTCAAAAAATAGAGATGCTTCTGCCCTACAAGAAGCCTTACGCATCAAGGAACTTGAAACCATCATCAAAGTTTGTGATGAACTCAAGAGCCTTAATAGCGACATCAATCCATTCATCTATTTTAAGAAAGCACAAGCCTTACTTGCCTTAGGACGCGAAGAAGAAGGTTTGAGAGTACTCCTAATAGCTCAGGATATTTTTGAGGAAAATTATGGTGGACAAGAGCAGGCTTATAGTTGGTCTAAAGAAGTAAGCGATTTGTACTTGCAAATTATTTTGGAGCAAGCCAAACGCAATACAAAAGATGCAAGTAAAAATTTGTGGATTTACAATGAGGCTTATCAGCTTACTAAAGAGCCTGAACAGCGTTATGAGTTCAGGCAGCTGCGTTATAGTGCCTACCAAGACCTTATCAATAGTAGGCAGGCTCTCAAAAGATTTGCATACATAGAAGATGAACTCCCCAATACCGAACCCCAACTGATTAGCCCTTTGTTGAGCAATGATGTTGGCAATATTCAGTTTGTGGGGGCTGTTCCTCGTAAAGGCTCTTTTTGGGTATCGCACCCCTTCAAAAAACGTGTGTATTATTACTTCGAAAATGCTTTGCAATTAGCTTTTAATGACTATCTCAATGAGTTTGTGCAATTGATGCAGCACTTAGGAGCAACACAAATTATACTCGAATACACCGACCAAAGGCAAAAAGAAGGTGAAGAAGACCCCGCCGCCGATAAATTGCCCGACGATGTAGCCTTGCCCGATAGAGGACGGAAAATGAACGTTACTACTTTGGAATATAACTTTCAACCAAGACAAAAAGCTCATCTGCCCACACATTTGGCTTGGTACGCCTCCCAACCGCAATGGCAAAGCATTGTAGCCGAACGCTCACAAGGCTCTGTTACAGAATTAAGCATTGTACTCAATTCGGATGGAATATTATACCTTACGTCCCAAGATTTGGAAGAGGTGCAGGAAGAGTTCAGTGATTTGCTTGAAAATAATTTTAGAAGTACCAAAAACGACGGTGCAAAGCAAAAACGTAGGCAGAGAAAAATCCACAGACAAGATAGTTATGCCGTTTCACTCAAAAAAGAATGGTTTGAGATAGCTTGTAATGTGAAAGTAAAATTTGCCCCGCTCTCTACACTTACAGAGGAAGTCAATCCGCAAAACCTCCAAATTCTTGATGTAGAATTGCCCGATATTTCCTTAGAAAGTAGAAAAATGGCAAGTGTAGATATTGCCAGTGTCATTGGTGAAGTAATACAGAAAATAGAGCCTGAAATTGTAAAAACAGAAGAAAAACCAACTCCTATCAAGCAGAAAGAAGCAAGAGAAAAGCTCGCAGAAGAAGAAACTGCCTACGATAAATGGAAGAAATTAACACAAGAAGACCTAAAAAAAGAAATAGAAACAAAAGCCAAAGTAGAGAAGGTTCAGCCTAAAAGGGAAAGAGGAGCTTTAGATGAGTTTTTAGGCGAAACACTTACTCCAAAAGAAGAACTTAGTATCGTGAAGATAGAAGAAAAGCAAGAAAAAGAAAGCAAAGAAGAAAAAGTAGTAGATAGCCAAGGACTTACGCAAGACGAGCGTTTCTATTACGAGATGCTTCAACACGCCTACCAAGACGGAGCGATTTCCGAAGACGTGAGAAAGGTTTTGGAAAGAAGAAGACAGCGTTTCAAAATATCGGAGGAAAGAGCCAAAGAAATAGAAAGAATGATGCTGGATAAAAAATAGTTTTTGGGAGAGTTAGAAATTACATTTATCGTTTACACAAAACACACTTACACAGAAAAGAGTGAGGCAAAATTAGATAAACTTTGCTCATAAATCCAAATCTAAACACTATGATTTCCTTTAATGTAGGACCTTCAAAGGTTTATCCACAGATAAAAGACTTTTTACAAGATGCCTATAACGAAAACATACTAAGTATGCCTCACCGTAGCCAAACATTTATGGATATGGTGAAAAAAACAATATTTTTGCTCAAACAAAAACTACAAATTCCTACACAATACACCATTGTATTTGCTTCTTCGGCTACTGAGTGTTGGGAAATGGTTGCCCAATCTTTGGTAACTAAGAAAAGCTACCATCTTATCAATGGAGCATTTGGGCAAAAATGGTATGATTACACACACTATATTCATAGAAGTGTAGAAAAACACCATTTTGAGATTAACGAAAACCTTGATGTGAGTCAGGTGCAGACTTTTTTTGCCTTTGCCGAGAGAAGAACAGGCAAAGCCGAACTCGAAGAAAATGCCCTCATTTGCTTTACGCAAAACGAAACTTCCAATGGCACGCAAATTCCTATGAAGTCCATAGAGTCCGTTCATCAACTATTTCCTCGCCAACTTATCGCCGTTGATGCTACTTCTTCTATGGCTGGTATTAGTTTTCAGTGGCGTAGTGCCGATGTGTGGTTTGCTTCTGTGCAGAAATGTTTTGGTTTGCCTGCGGGTTTGGCAGTGATGATTCTTTCGCCAAGAGCAGTTGCTCGTATTGCTGAAATAGGCGAAAAAAAACACTACAACAGCCTAAGTAAGGTTTGCGAAAATATCGAGAAATTTCAAACTACACACACACCCAATGTTTTGGGAATATACTTGCTGATGAGAACCTTAGAGAATGCTCCTTTGATAAAAGATGTAGAAACAGGTATCAAGCTAAGAGCCAAACAATGGTATCAATTTTTTGAAAAACATACACATTTCAAACCATTGATACAAAACGAGTTGGTTCGTTCCGACACCGTAATAGCCATCAAAGCACAAACCGAACATCTGCCAATTCTGAAAGAAAGAGCCAAAAAAGCAGGATTTCTTTTGGGCAATGGTTATGACAAATGGAAGGAAACTACATTCAGAATTGCTAATTTTCCCGCTATCACCGATGAAGAAACCTTAAAACTTCGTGATTTTTTAGAACAATATCAGCCATAACAAGTGGATACAGACTATCTACGCATTATTTTTTGTATTTTACCTCAATATTGTGATAGCTTTCTTGCGGGGTATAATCTTTACGTAGAGGATAACCTTGCCAGTCGGCGGGGAGCAGAATTCTTCTCAAGTCGGGGTGGTTGGTAAATTCTATGCCCAGCAGGTCGTAGGTTTCTCTTTCGTGCCAGTTGGCAGCCGCCCAAAGATGACTAATACTTGGTACTTGTGGCAGAGGCTCATCAGGTTGATTTCTTGGCACAACTACCCTCAAAACCAAATGATGATGATACGGAATTGAGTACAAATGATACACGACTTCCATTGTTGCTTTTTCTAAGCCGTTATCAATTCCAGTGATACAAGAAAGGAAGTCAAAATAAGTTTTTTCGCAAGTTTGTAAAAATTGACAAACTTCGGGAAGTTTTTCAGTAGCAATGAGCAAACTTGGCTGCAAACTTTTGGTATCTTCGCCAATGATTGTTTGGTTTCCAAAATGCTCTACGAGCAATGCCTTAATTTCCGCAAAGTTCATAGTAGCCTTGTTTATAGATTTGCCAAAGTTCATTTGTATCTTTCTCCGAAAAAATGAACTTATTTTTTAGTTCTATCAAGCGATTGATGCTTGCATATTTCAAGTATTCTAAATTTTTGTAGCCCAAAGTAAGCAGGCAGAGGCTCATATCGTCGCCTGTTACGTTTTCTAAGGCTAAGGTGAGTATATTTTTCCAGTCTTCGGCAGTACAGGTGCTTGGATGATGCAAAGTAGCCAAGAGGTAATACTCAAAATGAGCAGGCGAGGGCAAGTAGCCGAAAGTACCATCGGTGGCTGTAATCAATACGATGGGTTCTTTGAAGGTGATTTTCTTGCTATACAAAGTAAAATCATCATCAGCATTGACACAATTAGAAATAGGAGCATCTTGCTGCAAATTTTCTTGTGCATCTAAATTTTCGCTAAGATTATCTTGGGAAATTTGCTTCAAACCACTTGGCAACCAAACATATACACGTGAGTCGCCTGCCCAAAAACTTTCGGTGTAGTAGTGGTTTTCTTGCATAGTTCTGCCTTCTTCTATTGTAAAAGTAATCCCTGCGATGGTAGTGGGTAGCCTTTTGATAAGTTTGGAGCGAAGTTTAGAACGTTGTTGGTCTAATTGTGCTATTTTAAGTTGGAAGGCTGTTTTTAGATATTTTTCCAAAAAATTGGAAAAAAAATCTTGGCTGTCGCTGTTGGTATGCTCTATAAATGGATAATGTTTGCTCACGAAAGTTTGTTCTGCTACCTGCATAGCCAATCGGGAAGCCAAATAAGCTCCCGAAAAGGTTTTGCTACCGATTTGATAAGGCGTACTGCCTGCCCCACCAAGTCCGTCATAAACAGCCAAAATGCCTGTTCCTGCTTCCTCATCAATGAGCAAAGTTGGGGGAGCGTCCTCACCTTTTTCGGCTATTTTTTCAGTCCAGAGAGTAAAAAAGAGCATTACAAAAGTTATACTTATGATTCAGGTGATATGTAGATTTACCTGATTGATTATTTTTTGATTTCTGAGATTTTGTATGCCTAAAAACATAAAACCACTTTGAATTCAGTGGCATAACCAAATTATCAGGTAGAAAGAGCATCAGGGTCTATTCCTAAGGCACGCAATTTCTCGGCAAGTATTTCTTTTTCCCTCAATGTTTTTTCTAAATTTTCTTGGGTTTTTTCTAAATTTTCTTGGGTTTTTTCTAAATTTTCTTGGGTTTTTTCTAAATTTTCTTGGGTTTTTTCTAAATTTTCTTGGGTTTTTTCTAAATTTTCTTGGGTTTTTTCTAAACTTTCTTGGGTTTTCTGTAAATCTTCTTGTGTTTTTTGTAGGTTTTTTTCGGCTTCTGCCAAAAATTCTAAAATTTCGGTATAAGTGGCAAATCGCTCTCCGGTTGGGCGATAAATAAACATTGTATCATCATCAATAACAAAACGAATTCCCATTAAAGGACTTTGCCAGTTATTAGTATTTTCTACCTCTACGAAGCGGTCGCCTTGACGTACCCAAATCAATAGTTCGTTAATATCTGGGTCATAGAAGTAGTATTCTTGTACGCCGTAGTTTTGGTAAAATACAAGTTTTTTAGACATCTCGGCAGGAGTATTTCCGGGCGAGTTGATTTCAAAAACCACTTGTGGTGGAATATTATCCTCTTCCCATTGCTTGTATGAACCCCTATCGCCTTTTGGTCTGCCGAAAGCAAGCATTACATCGGGAGCTTTGCGTATCTTTGGCTCTCCTTCCACGGGATACCATAGAAGGTCTCCAGCAACAAAAACGTTTGGGTCGTGGGCATACATTGCCTCCAAACCCTCTTTAATAAGCACAATCCAATTAAACTGCTTGGTATTATCTGCCATAGGCATTCCATCTGAGTCTGGATATACAATTACTTCTTTTTTTGAGAGCGTTTCCATAAGTATTTTTTTTGATGAACAAAAAATTCAACAATGATTTTCAAAAAAAGAATGGTAAAACCTTATTTAGCCCAAATAAGGTTTTAAGGCTTTGCTACGAGAAGTGTGTCTAAGGCGACGAATAGCTTTTTCTTTAATTTGACGCACTCTTTCACGAGTAAGGTTAAACTTCTCTCCGATTTCCTCGAGTGTCAAGGCACTTTCGCCATTCAGTCCGAAGTAAAGTGTAACTACATCGGCTTCTCTTGGGGTGAGGGTAGAGAGAGCTCTTTGTATTTCTTTGCGTAGCGAGTCGCTGATGAGTCCTGTATCAGGGCTTTCTTCTCCGTCATTTTCTAATACATCAAGCAAGCTATTTTCTTCGCCTTGCACGAAGGGAGCGTCCATAGAAACGTGCCTTCCTGATATTTTGAGCGTATCTACCACTTCGGAAGTAGCTACTTCGAGCACTTCGGCAAGTTCGTCGGGCGAGGGTTCTCTTTCAAATTTTTGTTCTAATTCTGAGAAAGTTTTAGAAATTTTGTTCAAAGAACCAACCCGATTAAGCGGAAGCCTCACAATACGCGACTGCTCGGCAAGGGCTTGTAAAATGGACTGACGAATCCACCAAACAGCGTAAGAAATAAACTTAAAGCCACGTGTTTCGTCGAAGCGTTGGGCGGCTTTAATTAGCCCTAAGTTTCCTTCGTTAATGAGGTCGCCCAAAGACAGCCCCTGATTTTGGTACTGCTTAGCTACCGAAACCACAAAACGAAGATTAGCTTTGGTAAGTTTTTCTAAGGCATACTTGTCTCCTTCCCTAATTCTTTTAGCAAGTTCTACTTCCTCGTCAGGCGTGAGCAAATCTACTTTGCCGATTTCTTGAAGATACTTGTCCAAAGATTGGCTTTCGCGATTGGTAATTTGCTTGCTGATTTTAAGCTGTCTCATTCTCTAATTTTTTTGTTAAACTCAAAAGAATTAACTATATCAGACTTGTTTTTGAGTGGTGTCAATTCTGATAACAAAAAAGGCAAATATCAAGTTTCAAAACCACAAAATAAATATAAAAAAAATTCTTAGGCAAATAAAATTTGCCTAGATGCCACAAAAAAAACGTTTCCCAGTAGGAAACGTCTTTTTATCACTACAAAACTATATTTTTTAAACACCTGTGATTATTTTACTTTTGTATAGACCCCTGCAAAACTACAAGTTGCTCCGTGCAAAGAGCAGTTAGGCATTTCTTCTATACTGATTTGCTTATCTTTCAGGCTGAAAGTAACTTTACACTTTTCAGTTTCTATACTCGAAGCCTCTGTATCTTCTATCAGTACGGCTTTTCCTTCAAACCTGCCCTTGCAATTTCCTTCGGGATTGATTTCTATCACAAAAGCAAATTTTCTGTTTTGCATTTCCTTTATTTCTAAGTAGGCTTCAACTTGCCTGCCCCCTTCAAATTCATATTTTCCTTCCCATTGCTTTTGGAGAGGTATTTTGGCTTGTGCCAATGGTCTTTCTGTAAAAGCTACTATATTGAAGGCTTCGTCAAAACTTATTTCGGCTTGTACTTCTGCACTGAAATTTTCCCAACCATATTTTATCGGAATGTAAAGCGTGTAGCCCTCGAGGCTCAACTTGCCGTAATCTGCAATGTAGCGAATATTTTTTTTGCCTTTGTGCATAGATTTAGCCATTTGAGCAACCATTTCTTTACTTATTTTTTTTGCACCAAGATACTGCAAAACCGAGTCGGCAAATAGCGACATCAGTTTGGTATAATCTTGTTCCATTTGGCTTTGACAATATTGCCTCACTACATTCAGCATTACACCTTTTTTTTGGCTTTCGCTTACATTGGCTTTTTTTTCTTCAAAAATATATTCATTTTCTTCTTCCGTTTCAGGCTTTTCGCTTACCTTACTGGTAATGCTATCGTTTTTTTCTTCTTTTTCCTCGTTGGGCTGAGGAGAGCAACTCAAAACGCAAAGTAAAAGAACTGATAGCTTTAAGCACTTAAATACGAACATAAAAGTAAAATTTGAACCTATGCAAGAAAGCAATTTTTTTACCAAACATTATTTTTATTTTACGAAAGTTCTTTATTTTTTTACAAAAAACATTGTTTGCTGTGTAAATTACAATTCTTTCGCAACGAAAAATATGTTTTTTATACAATCATCTCTTGAATTTTTACTATTTTTGTAGAAAAGTGTAATTACAAAAAATATTAAGATATGCAGGTAGTTCCTTACAAACCCCAAAATCATATTCGTATTGTTACGGCGGCTTCGCTTTTCGACGGACACGATGCCGCTATCAATATTATGAGGCGTATTATACAGGCTTCGGGGGCAGAGGTTATTCATTTGGGGCATAATCGTTCGGTTGCTGAGATTGTAGATTGTGCTATTCAAGAAGATGCTCAGGCAATTGCCATCACAAGCTATCAAGGCGGACATATCGAGTACTTCAAATATGCTTACGATTTGCTCAAAGAAAAAGGAGCAGGACATATTCGCATCTTTGGTGGAGGAGGTGGTACAATCTTGCCTTCGGAAATAGAAGAATTACACGCCTACGGCATTGCACGTATCTACCACCCCGACGATGGCAGAGCAATGGGACTGCAAGGAATGATAAACGACTTGCTCCAAAAATGCGATTTCCCTACCTTTCAGCCCTACGCCAATGGCAAAGACAATGGTTCTGCCGCTGCACAACCCCAAGAAGATGTACAAACCCTGCTTGCACAAGCTCGTCAGAAAAGTCATTTGGCTATTGGCAGGCTTATTTCGGTTGCTGAAAATTATCCCGATTACTACAAAGACATCAAAGATATTATCCTTACCGAAGGCAACAAACGCAAAATTCCTGTTTTGGGCATCACAGGTACAGGAGGGGCGGGCAAATCGTCTATGATAGATGAGTTGGTGAGAAGATTCATTATAGATTTTGAGGATAAAACCATTGCTGTAATCTCTGTAGACCCCTCAAAACGCAAATCAGGCGGGGCTTTGCTCGGAGACCGTATCCGTATGAACTCCATTCATCACCCACGCGTCTATATGCGTAGCCTCGCTACTCGCCAAAGCAATTTAGCTTTAAGCCGATACGTGCAAGATGCTATCGATATTTGTAAATATGCTGGCTTCGATATGCTGATTGTGGAAACTTCGGGCATCGGGCAATCTGATACCGAAATTGTAGAACATTCGGACGTAAGCCTCTACGTAATGACTTCGGAGTACGGTGCCGCTACGCAATTAGAAAAAATTGATATGCTCGATTTTGCTGATGTAATTGCTATCAATAAATTTGATAAACGTGGCTCACTTGATGCCCTTCGCGACGTACGCAAACAATATAAACGCAATAAAAACCTTTGGGATACGAAAGATGAAGATTTGCCCATTTTTGGCACAATCGCAAGTCAATTCAACGACCCTGGTACTAACATTTTGTACCGAAAAATAATGGATACTATCGTAGCCAAAACCAACGTAACCGCCCTACAATCCGATTTTGAAATTACAGACAAAATGTCTGAAAAGGTGTATATCATTCCTCCCGAACGTGTGCGTTATCTTTCGGAAATTTGCGAAAATAGCGAAAATTACGATAAATTTGTAAAAGAACAAACCACTATTGCTCGCCAAATGTACCAACTCAAAGGTACAATAGAAATGCTCCGTGCCGAAATCGGCAAAAAAGTAATTGAAATTAAAGAGCAAAGCGAGGATTTAGTTTATGTGATAGAACACACACAAGGCGAACCCGAATACCTTACTGACCTTATCAACAAATACAACGAGTTAGAAAAAAAACTTGACCCCGAGTGCAAAGCAATGCTCAAAGATTGGGAAGCCACTAAAAAACGTTACAAAGCCGAAAAATATCAGTTTCAGGTGCGTGATAAAATCATTGAGCAAGACCTTTACCATACGTCACTTTCAGGCACGAAAGTTCCGAAAGTCAGTTTGCCCAAATACCAAGATTGGGGCGATATTCTCAAATGGTTACTCACCGAAAATACTCCCGGATTTTTCCCTTATGCTAGTGGCGTATTCCCGCTAAAACGCGAGGGCGAAGACCCTACGCGTATGTTTGCAGGTGAGGGCGGTCCCGAACGTACCAACAAGCGTTTTCATTATGTTTCCAAAGGTATGCCTGCCAAACGCCTTTCTACGGCTTTTGATAGCGTTACGCTTTATGGCGAAAACCCCGACCACAGACCTGATATTTACGGCAAAATCGGTAATTCGGGGGTAAATGTAGCTACCCTTGATGATGCCAAAAAATTGTATTCGGGCTTCAATCTTTGCCACCCTGCCACTTCGGTTTCGATGACCATCAACGGACCTGCTCCGATGATTCTTGCCTTTTTTATGAACGCCGCCATTGACCAACAATGCGAACTCTACATCAAAAAGAACGGCTTAGAGAAAGAAGTAGAAGCTAAAATTGAAGAAATTTACAAACAAAAAGGCGTACCAAGACCAAAATATAATGCCGAAACATTGCCCGAAGGCAACGATGGCTTAGGATTGATGCTCCTCGGCGTTACAGGCGACCAAGTATTGCCCAAAGAAATTTATGAGCAAATCAAAGCCTATACGCTTTCGCAAGTACGAGGCACCGTACAAGCTGACATCTTGAAGGAAGACCAAGCCCAAAATACTTGCATCTTCTCTACCGAGTTTGCCTTGCGTATGATGGGTGATATTCAGCAGTATTTTATTGATAATAAGGTGCGTAATTTTTACTCTGTTTCTATTTCGGGCTATCACATTGCCGAGGCGGGGGCAAATCCTATTACGCAACTTGCTCTTACACTTTCTAATGGCTTTACTTTTGTAGAATACTACCTGAGCCGAGGAATGCACATCGACGATTTCGCTCCCAACCTTTCCTTTTTCTTTTCCAACGGAATGGACCCTGAATACTCGGTTTTGGGGCGTGTAGCAAGGCGTATTTGGGCAAAAGCAATGAAATACAAATATGGCGGCAATGAGCGAAGCCAAAAACTCAAATATCATATCCAAACTTCGGGGCGTAGCTTACACGCACAAGAAATTGCCTTCAACGACATCAGAACCACTTTGCAGGCTTTGTATGCAATTTATGATAATTGCAACTCTTTGCATACCAACGCTTACGATGAAGCCATTACCACCCCTACCGAGGAAAGTGTAAGACGTGCAATGGCTATCCAACTCATTATCAACCACGAATTAGGCTTGGCTAAAAATGAAAATCCTTTGCAAGGTTCTTTCATCATCGAAGAACTTACCGATTTGGTAGAACAAGCTGTTTTAAGTGAGTTTAAAGCTATTTCGGAGCGTGGAGGCGTACTCGGTGCAATGGAACGTATGTACCAACGCAACAAAGTGCAAGAAGAAAGTATGTACTACGAAATGAAAAAACATACAGGCGAATTGCCCATTATGGGTGTGAATACTTTTCTTGACCCCAAAGGCTCGCCTACGGTTGTGCCTGCTGAGGTAATCCGCTCTACCACCGAAGAAAAAGAGTATCAAATCGCTATGCGTGATGCTTTCCATAAAAGAAATGCTGAAAAAGCCCCTGAAATGCTCAAATATTTACAAAAAGTTTCCGTAGAAAATGGTAATATCTTTGAAGCCTTGATGGAAACCGCTAAATATTGCAGTCTGGGGCAGATGTCAAAGGCTCTTTACGAAGTAGGTGGGCAGTATAGAAGGAATATGTAAAAGATTCTTGTGGTAAAAATTACGATAAAAATCCGTTGAAAACGGATTTTTTGTTTGAATTTAGCCCAAAATCAAAGCATAAACCTTTGTAAATCAGCGAAATTTGAAGTAAAACGTAAATAGACTACCATTTTTTACTTCTGGTGTTGATGTGGGGGCGTTTTAGGCATCGCAAATGAGTTTATTGTATTAGAAGTAAGAAATCAGACATCAGATTTTAGACTTCAAGTATCTGAAAATCAAAATATTATTACCCTAAAATTTCATGATGATTTTTAGGTTTAATATAATTGCTTGTTTGGCAAAAAAATACACTTTTCGCGGTAAAGGTCTCTTATAGCGTTTGGGACGCTATAAGAGATTGGTATCCGAAGCCAAAAAGCTATCCGTGGAAACCTTGTCCTTTTTGAGCCATTTCACGCAAGCGGGCAGTAGGGCGGAAGCGTTCACCGTAGGTATCTGCCAAGCGGTCGGCTTCTTTGACAAAATTTTCTATTCCTACGTAATCCACAAACGACAAAGCCCCCCCTGTATAAGGCGGAAAGCCCCAAGCCAAAATAGAACCTACATCAGCATCACGGACATTGGTAACAACATTCTCCTCAAAACACTTCACTGTTTCAATTACTTGTCGGTATAAAATTCTTTTTTTGAGTTCTGCGAGGCTGGGCTGTTCTTTAGCGGGTGGGAAATGCTCTGCCAAGCCACTCCAAAGGCGTTTGGGTTCATCTTCGGGGTATTCGTAAAAGCCTTTTTTAGCTTTTTTGCCTACACGCCCCAGTTCTTCTACGAATTTCTTTACTACTCTGCCGTCGGGGGTGTCTGTAATTTTGATGCCTGTATCTTTTTCGGTTTGTAGATAGATTTTGTACATCAAATCTAAGGCAACAGCATCTGAAACATCTAAACCACCTACGGGCATACCTGCGGCTTTGCCTGCGGCTTCAATCAAACTAGGACTAATCCCCTCCGAAAGCATCGTGATACTTTCGGAGGTATAAGTTCCGAATACACGAGAAGTATAGAAACCCCTGCTATCATTGACTACGATAGGCGTTTTCTTGATTTTCTTTACATAATCAATGCTCAAAGCAAGAGCGTAAGGTGAGGTTTTCTTGCCCATAATAATTTCTACGAGCATCATCTTATCTACGGGCGAAAAGAAATGCAAACCAATGAAATTTTCAGGACGTTTGGAGGCTTCAGCAAGTCCTGTAATAGGTAACGTAGAAGTATTAGAAGCAAAAACAGCTTTTTCTGTTAAAAATGCTTCGGTTTCTTGGGTTACTTGTGCTTTAAGTTCGCGATTTTCAAAAACTGCCTCAATTACCAAATCCGAACCTTCCATATCTTTGGCATCGGCAGTGGTTTTGATACGAGCTAAAATTTCTTCGGCTTGTTGAGGAGTATATCTACCTTTTTCAATCTCTTTTTTGAGCAAATTTCGGGAATAATCTTTGCCTTTTTCGGCAGATTCTACGCTAATATCTTTCAAAACCACCTCCAAGCCAGCCACAGCCGAAACATACGCAATACCTGCTCCCATCATACCTGCTCCCAAAATACCCACTTTTTTTACATCAGTGGCAGGAATATCTTTGGGGCGTGCCGCACCTTTGTTGGCTTCGTTCATTGCGAAAAAGAGAGTGCGAATCATATTTTTGGCTTCTTTGGTTTGGCTGATGCGAGCAAAATGTTTTGCCTCAATAGCCAAGCCGTTTTCGATAGAAACTTGCAAACCTTCATAGACACACTCCATAATGGCTTGTGGGGCGGGGTAATTACCTTGCGTTTTGGCTTGCAAAAGGGCAGTACCAGCAATAAACGTTTGTACCCCTTTGGGCGACTGTACATTGCCACCGGGTACTTTGTAATTTTGCACGCCTACTACATTGCCTTTTCTGTCAATTTCGTCCCAAGGTTGTAGGGCTTTGGGGTTGGCTAAAATCCAGTTTTTAGCTTTTTCGAGTAGCTCTTCTTTAGAAGTAGCCAATTCATTGATTAAGCCTTCTTTAAGAGCTTTTTCAGGGTTTAATTTTCTGCCTTCCAAAAGCAAAGGCAAGGCTTTTTCGATGCCTATCATACGAGGCAGGCGTTGTGTGCCGCCAGCACCGGGAAACAAGCCGATAAGCACTTCGGGCAAGCCAATTTGAATTTTAGGGTCGTTGAGAGCGATACGATAATGGCAAGCTAAACAAATTTCGTAGCCTCCGCCCAGAGCCGTTCCATTGATGGCGGCTACGACAGGTTTTTTGCAGGTTTCGTATTTCCTGAAAACGCCGTGTAGGTAGCGAATCATCTCGTAGCTTTGTTCTAAGGTAGCATTTTTGAGAAGCATATTGAGGTCTGCCCCTGCTACAAATTCCTTTTTATCGGAAGTGATAATGATGCCTTTTACAGAAGTATCGGCAATGGCTTTGTCAATGGCTTCATCAAAAGCTCTGATAGAGGCTTCATTGAGAACGTTCATCGGGGCGTTTTCCATATTGAACGCCACAATAGCAATTTGGTCTTGGATTTGGTAATTTATCATAAGCAAAGTATTTATTTTCTCGTTGGCGGGTACAATAGCACGCTCTTACTGGATAGCGAGTTTTTTCTTCATCACTTTTCCCATAGCGTTACGTGGAAACTCCGTAACGATTTGCATTTGCGTTGGAACTTTGTAATGAGCCAAAAAGTTTTTAGCCCAAAAACGCAACTCTTGCAAACTTAGTGTTTTTTGTTCTTTCAAAACTACAAAAGCCGTAACTTTTTCGCCCCATTCTTCGTCGGGTATGCCTACAACGGCACAATCGGCAATGTTGGGGTGTTGGCGTAAGGTTTCTTCAATTTCTATTGCCGAAACTTTGTAACCACCTGTCTTGATGATGTCGGTTGAGGTTCTTCCCAAAATCTTGAAGTAGCCGTCTTCATCTTGCACGGCTGTATCGCCTGTTCTGAACCAGCCATCGGCAGTGAAACTTTCGGCAGTGGCATCGGGTTTTTGCCAGTATTCCAAAAATACATTATCGCCTTTTACTTGAATTTCGCCTGCTTCGCCTTGTGGCAAAACATTTCCATTTTCATCAACCAAACGCACCGCTACGCCGGGTAGTGGCAAACCTACTTTGCCTGCTTTGCGAGTGCCGTGTAGGGGATTGCTTAGAGCCATACCAATTTCGCTCATTCCGTAACGTTCAAGTAAAAAATGCCCGCTAATGTGTTGCCATTTTTCCAAAACACTTACAGGCAAAGCCGCTGAACCCGAAATCATCAGACGCATTTTCCTGCAAGCCTGTCGCATAGCTTCTTGTTTATCGGTTTCGGCTTTTTCCCAAAAATCTATCAAACGGCTATAGACCGTAGGCACTGCCATAAAAATCGTAAAATCTTGCTCCTGCCAATATTGCCAAACTTTTTCGGCATCAAATTTTGGCAAAAAAACTACCTCTGCTCCTGCATACAAAGCACACGAAAGAGCATTGATAATGCCGTGAATATGATGCAAAGGTAAAACGTGTAAAATGCGGTCTTGCTCGTTGCATTCCCAAGCCTCCACTAAGGTACGGATTTGCGTTTCAATGTTTCGGTGCGTGCTTACTACGCCTTTGGGTTTGCCTGTTGTTCCCGAAGTGTAAATTATCAAGGCTCTTTGCGACAGCGAAATTTCAGGCAGATTGCCTTTCTGCCCACACTCGGCTTGCTCGTACAAAAACGTGGGTATTGAGATTGCTTGGGATAATGGCAAAAATTCGTTTTTAGTCAGTAGCAAACTACAATCGGAGTCTTGAAGTACATACTCGATTTCGTGGTGAGGGTGCGTCGGACACAAAGGCACAGCTACGCCTCCTGCCAACCAAATTGCCCATTGCGTAGCTACATATTCAAAAGAAGAATTAAACAGAAAAGCTATTCGTTTTTCTTGTAGATGCTCTGTTTTGAAGTAATTTAGCAAAAAAATGGCTATTTTTTCAGCTTCTTGATGAAGATTTTGGTAGGAAAAAGAGCCTTCGGAGTCGGTGATAACGATTTTTGAGCCAAATTTGAGAGTTTCGGTGAGCCACATAGTAAGTAGATTTGCTTACAAGAAAGTTTTTTTGAGGTCGCAGGTAGAATGAACACCGATTTTGTCGTAATTTTCTGTGAGCCACTCTTCGGCGGCTTGCCTGCCGTAGGCACGCAGGCGAAGCAAAAACTTCCAATCAGCATTGAGTTTGCTCGAAACACTCATACCTGCCATCAGTTCTTCGGGGTTGATGTGGTGAATGTTGAGTTTTCGGGATTTGCCGTCTAAATCTAAACCTAATTGTAAAAGTCTTTGGATAAGATTGACACGCCTCATTTCGTGCATTAGGCTGGTATTGAAGCTGAGGGTGTTGATGCGGTCGCGGATTTCGTCGGCGGTGCGGGGTAGCTCGTGTATTTTGATAGGGTTGATTTGTATGAGCAAAATATCGGAGGTTTCGGTGTCGTTGATAAGTGGAAAAATCGGTGGATTACCCATATAGCCGCCGTCCCAATAATGTTCTCCGTCAATTTCTACGGCTTTGAACAAAAATGGCAAGCAAGCCGAAGCCATTACAGCTTTAAGCGAAATCTCTTCGCCTGTAAATACTTTTGCTCTCCCCGAAAGTACATTCGTAGCACATACAAACAACTTACAACCTTTGTACGATTTGAGAGCCTCGAAATCTACTAAACTTTCTAAGATACTTTCTAAGGGATTGTAGTCAAGGGGGTTAAACTGATAAGGTGAAAACATCATTGTGTAGAAATCAAGAACCTGATAGACAGGAGAGTATTCTAATTTACCACCATCGCCAAATACTTTCTCAAAAAGGCTGGGTTGAACGAAAGAAAATTTTTGTTCGTCAGCAATTTTTTTCCAGAATTTGTAGAGTAGGTTTATAGCTCCTTTTCTACCGCCCTGCATCAAGCCATAAGCAACTATGGTGGCATTCATAGCTCCTGCACTTGTGCCGCATAAGCCGTCGATTTGTATGCGTTCATCTTCTAAAAGTCTTTCTAACACGCCCCACGTGAAAGCTCCGTGTGAGCCACCTCCCTGTAAAGCCAAATCTAAATTTTTCATAAGAACTTGATTGAACGGCAGGCAATTTAACCAAAATCCATAGAAATTGTTTCAAAAGTATGATTTTTAATTGGCTTGATAATGCTTTTTTGGACAAAAATGTAATTTTGCAAAGATTTTTGTAGTAAGAATTAGAAAATTTTAATTTTTTGTAATAGCTCTTCTCTATGCCCTTTACTGAGGGGTATGGGCGTATCGGTGATGTAGATGTAGCCATCTTCGAGTTTTCTTATCTTATCTAAGGCAATGACGTAAGAGCGATGCACTCTGAAAAAATGAGTGGGGGGCAGTTTCTCCGCAATATCTTTTAAAAGCATATTAGCAATTATTTTTTGCTCTTTGAGCATAATTACCGAGTAGTTTTCCAAAGCCTCTATCCAGAGGATATCAGCTACGCGTACAGCGATAAGTTTGCTTTTATCTTTTACAAAAAAGGTATCTTGAAAGCTAACTTTTTGTGTATCTTCTCGCCAGAGAGGCATCAGTTCTTGCTCTTTAAGTTTGAGCAGTTCGCTTTGATGCGAAGCAATGGCAAGCAAATTACGTAAATCAATTTCTTTGAATGGTTTGGTGAGGTAGCCGAAGGGTTCGGTTTGCATAGCATCATCGATGGTGATGCTATCAGCCAAAGCCGAAAGAAAAATAACAGGGATATGATGGTTTTGGTGGGCAGTTTTGGCAACTTCTATCCCTGTTTTTGCTCCTTTGATGTGTATATCCATCAGAATAATATCAGGTTTTTGAGTTTGCATCATCTCGATAGCTTGCTCGTAGTGGTCGGCAATGCCTACTACTTGGTAGCCTAATTCTTGCAGATATAGCTCCAAATCCAGAGCAATGGAAAATTCGTCTTCTACAATAAGGACTTTTTTCATTTTTTAAGTCTTTGTTTGTTTCTTTTCCTAAACAATTCTATAAGTTGTGGTACAAAATCTTCATCTGTATTGATTGCCAAATAATTAGTATTTGTTTTGAGAGCCATTTCTTCTAAATTTTTAGTAATGTTTTCAAACCTTTGTTGTTGCATTTGTCTAAAATATTTTGAGGAAGTGTTAATCCAAAGAGTTCGTTTTGTTTCTTTGTCATAGACAGGCACAATGCCTAAACGAGGCAAGCTGATTTCTTGCTCGTCGTAAAGGTGGATAAGCACCAAATCGTGTTTTTTGGCAAGGGCTTTGAGATGATGTTGGTAGTTTTCGTCGATAAAATCAGATAATAAAATAATAACGCTTTTACGCTTAATGATTTGAAGCGTGTAAAGTATCATTTTAGAAAGGTCGGTTTTGGAGGATTGAGTTTGCAGAGAGAACAGATTTAAAATCATTTCATAGGCATATTTTTCGCCTTTTTGGGGTTTCATATAACGTTCTTTTTGGTCTGAAAAACAAATCAGTCCGATGTCATTTTTTTCTTTTGCCGCCGAGATAGCCAAGACACCGCAAATTTCTTTGGCGATATTAAGTTTGGTTTGTTTGTGTCCGATTTCTTGCGAGGCACTTACATCAATTACAAAAAAGACGGTTTGTTCTTTTTCTTCTTGAAATTCTTTTACGAAAGTACCTTGCCCTTTGGCACTGACGTTCCAATCGATACGCCTAACATCATCACCGTACAAGTAATCTCTTACATCAGAAAATTCCAGCCCCGAACCCTTAAAAAGTGAATGGAAATCGCCTTGCATTTGCGTATTGATGACCTTGCGGATACGAATTTCGTATTTTCTTAATTTTTTTAAAATTTCTTGCATATTTTTTGATAAAAAAAGCCAAATTTACATCAAAGTTTTTTTGAAAATGTACCGAAAAATTTGTTTTTTAATTTTGCTACTGACCTCTTGCCAAGATAAAAAAAAAGTAGAAGCCAACGTACTTTCGCCCAATCAGATGGCAAAGGTACTTATAGAGATACATCTTGCCGAAGCTCAAATACCTCATTTAGCTCTCTCGCCCGACTCGGCTCAACAAATTTATAGAACTTTTGAAAAAAAAGTGTTTGATAAAGCAGGTATCGACTCTGCCACGTACTACCAAAGTTATCAATATTATCTTAATCGGATTGAAGAGTTTGAAAAAATTTATGCCGTAGTGATTGATAGTTTGGTGTATAGAGAAAGCCGAATGGATATTGGAAAACCAATGGATAGCTCTACGAAAACCAACTTTCCCCAAAAATCGTACATAGATAGCAGTGGTTTAGAACTTAAAAAAAGAAAAATCAAAATGCTCTTGCGAAAAGAAATAGAGCTTAATAAGTAATTTTATCAACACCTAACTACAAACTATTTTATGAACACTTACACCTGTATAGCCGTTGATGATAGCGAAATACAACTTGTTTTGCTGAAAAATTACATAAAAAAAACTGACTATCTGGAACTCAAAGAAACCTTTAATAATCCTGTGGAGGCGTATCAGTATCTTTGCAAAAATTCTGTTGATATTTTGCTTTTGGATATAGATATGCCTAATCTTTCGGGTTTAGACCTGCTGAAAATGTTGCAAAACCCACCACGTACTATTCTGATTACCTCCAAGTCGGAGTTTGCTTTAGAAGCCTTTGAGTTGGACGTGGTAGATTATATCGTAAAACCGCCTGAATATCCTCGTTTCTTGAAGGCTATCAATAAGGCTGTTCAGCAAATTGATAAGCAAAAAGTTGTTGCTACCGAAACAGAAAACGAACTTTTTATCAAAACGAATGGCAAATTAGTACGCTTAGAGATAAACGATATTTTGTATATTGAGGCTATGTCTGATTATGTAATCGTACATACGGAAGACAAGCGAAGCTATATTGTCTATTCTACCCTAAAACAGTTTGAGGATAAGATGTCTTCTTATGGGAATTTTTACAGAATACATCGCTCTTACCTTATCAATTTACAGAAAATAAAAATTATAGAAAATGGGCAAGTGCTTATTGGCGATAAACTCTTGCCCATCGGAAATACCTACAAAGAGGACTTTCTCAGAAAAGTCAATAAGGTAAGTTAGTACTATTTGTCTTTGTTTCCGAGTTTTATTAGGTCATCAACTATTTTACAGGCGGGTGAGTTTTCTAATTCTTGCATTACTTTTTCTTTCTGAACGTCTGTCATAGAAGCAGTTTTTGCCTCAAAATCTTTTATACATTTATCGTAACTACTTACCTACTTCTAATAGAATAGTGCATCACAAGTAATGTTGGAGGCTAAAAACAAGCGTCATTACGAGGTTTGCGGTAGCAAACCGAAGTAATCTGTTGGGAGTAAAAGGATTGCTTTGCCTTCGGCTCTCGCTGGTGACGAAAAACATAGCGTTACATCTTTTTTATACTCAAAATAAATGGTTTTGTACTTTTTTGTGCGTTGAGCGAAGCCGAAACGCACAAAAAAGCACATTTCTTTTAAGAAGTTCTGAAAAACTACTTTTGATGGAGTATAACACTACCATTTTTACCAATAGTTTTTCAAATAGGCATTTTTTCTTTATTTTGCAAATAGGTAAATAGTTACTAAATTTTTTCAGTTGTAATCGCTGATAGCTCAAAATATCATTCCATTGAGGCGAGGATTGACCACTGAGTTGTTGATTGAGCCAAAAGTGTAGCTAATTCCCCCTGAAATGAAGAACGAAAAATTGGTAGGCAGGATACCTGCTCCCAAAAGTACGTTGTTGCGGTTGATGTCTTTGGGAACAAATAGTACTTGGTCTTTGATGTAGCTGGCGTTTGCTCCTAAATCTAAGTTGAAACCCTCGAAGGCTCTCCAACGCAAATTAATATTGCCATTGATACGAAATAAGCCTTTTTCACCAAAAAACTGATGCCCTCCGATACGTCCGCTTACGCTACCCCAAGGCTGTACCAAACTGATGTTTGCATCAAGGCGGTAGTACCAGAGTTGTTCTTTCAGTTTATCTCTGTCGTTAATTTCTCTAAGTTGTAAGCCCCTTAGACCTGACTGAAATATTATCCTGAATTGTTTTTGGGTATTTTGTGAATTGGGAAATAGGTTGTATTCTATGGCTGGGGCAAAGGTATAGCCAAAACGAATGTTACGGCGAACAGAAGTCCAATTTTCGTGATAACCGCCTACTGCCCAATGTTCGGTTAGGCTTTTGGCGTAAATGAGCGAAAAATTGCTATTTTCGTTGCGTGCCTTGATGGTTTCGTTCACTATATTTCCGAGCGTATCTACGTCTTGAAAAACAAACTTAGAAAAATTGGTATCGTAACTGCCAGAAATGAGAATTTTGGATTCGGGCTTGATGCGGTTGATGTCCAAATAATTTACCAAGTAATAGTTGCTGGAATTACTTTCTGCGAAATAATTGCCCCAAGCCCCGATTGTAAAAACCCAGTAGTTCCATTTGTCGTTTTTTATGAGAGCTTCCTCACTTTTTCGTTTGGGCAAATCAACGGAAATAGACGAAACAAAATCGGTGGATTTCAAATAAGGTACTAAGCCAATTTTCATCATTTGCACCATTTTTTGCCGAATCATATCGTCGCTATCGGCTTGTTTGGTCGAAAATTTGAGTGTATCGTTTTGATTTTTAAACCTATTTTGCCCAATAAAATTGAGCGTAAAATTTGCTCCGCCTGCACCATTTTCTTGCCTGATTACGAGTATTTGCACATCGGCTTGAAACCTATCTCTTACGAAATCAAAAAAAGAAAGTTCAGTACGAACATAATCTTCGTAACAGCTCCAAGACGAGCAGTTGATAAATATTCTAGGGCGATTGAGGCTATCTTGAGCCATACAAAGGTGAGAAAGCAGGCATAAAAGCCATACAAACAGAACTTTAGGCATAAAATGTTTTCTTAGCGTAAGAGAAAATTCGGTGTAAAAATAGAAAAAATTTTTCTCAGACCGAGTATTTGGGGGGATTTAAATTTTTTGCAGAAATATTTGGTTGATACCACAAAATCTCGTAGCTTTGCGTTCCATTTTTGGAGATTAGTTAATTTATTGATTTTTAAAGCAGTTAAGTAATGGATTCATTAAGTTACAAGACTATTTCGGCTAACAAAGGTACGGTACAAAAGGAATGGGTCATCGTGGATGCTGACTCTGCCGTCCTTGGTCGTTTGGCGAGCCAAATAGCAAGCATCCTGAGAGGCAAACATAAAACCAATTATACGCCTCACGTAGATTGCGGTGATAACGTGATTGTTATCAACTGCGACAAAATCCGCTTGACAGGCAAGAAAATGACTGACAAGCTCTATATCCGCCATACTGGTTATCCGGGTGGGCAACGTACCCGCACTCCTAAGGAGGTAAAAGAGAAGTTCTCGGGAGCACGCCTAGTAGAAATGGCTGTCAAAGGAATGTTACCACGTAACAGGCTGGGCAGAAGATTGTTCCACAATTTGTATGCTTATGCAAGCAGCGAACATCCTCATCAAGCCCAACAACCTAAACCTATCACTTATCAACCTTAGTCAGTATGGAAGTTATCAACACAATAGGACGTAGAAAAACTGCCGTAGCTCGTATCTATATGAAAAGCGGCAATGGTACTATCACGGTAAATGGTCGTGATTACAAAGAATATTTTGCTTCGGAAGTTTTACAAACTATTATTCATCAGCCTTTGGCTCTTGTGAATGAATTGGGCAAATACGACATCAAAGCAAATTTAGATGGAGGTGGTGTTTCGGGACAAGCCGAAGCCCTGCGTCTGGCGATTGCTCGTGCCTTGCTCGAGGTAAATACCGAGTATCGTGAGGCTTTGAAAAAAGAAGGCTATCTCACTCGCGACCCTCGTATGGTGGAACGTAAAAAGTACGGTAGAAGAAAAGCTCGTAGAAGATTCCAATTCAGCAAGCGTTAATAGTTTTGTTTGACTAAAAAAATTCTGAAAAAAAATGGCTCAACAAGTAGAATATAAAGACCTTTTGAATGCTGGTGTGCATTTTGGTCATCTCACTCGTAAGTGGGACCCACGTATGGCTCCCTATATCTTTATGGAAAAAAATGGTATCCATATCATAGACCTCAACAAAACCATTGCTTGTATGCACGAGGCGGCTGAAGCCCTCAAAAAAATCGTTCGTTCGGGCAAGAAAGTGATGTTTGTAGCAACTAAAAAACAAGCCCAAGAGATAGTTTCTTCGGAGGCAAAAAGATTGAAAATGCCCTATGTTACCGAACGTTGGTTGGGAGGTATGCTCACCAATTACAACACGGTAAAAAAGTCTTTGAAGAAAATGTCATCTATTGACAAACTCATCAAAGGTGAAAACTACGATAGTCTTGCCAAACGCGAGCGTCTGATGCTACAAAGAGAGAAAGATAAGTTGGAGAAAGTTTTGGGAGGTATTGCTGATATGGGGCGTTTGCCTTCGGCTTTGTTCGTGGTGGATATTAAGCGTGAGCATATTGCCGTGAAAGAGGCTCAACGTTCAGGCATTCCTGTTTTTGGTATAGTTGATACCAATTCCGACCCCAACCAAGTGGATTTTCCTATCCCCGCCAATGATGACGCTTACAAGTCTATTGAAATCATCACTAAATTCATTGGGGCGGCTATCGACGAGGCTTTGATGGAAAGAAAAACCGATAAAGAAGACCAAAAACTAAAAGAAGAAGAAGCTAAAAAAGTAGAAGCTGACGAAAACGAAGAATAAGCAAAAAAAGTCCCTGAAGTAGTGTATTTCAGGGGCTTTTTTATCGTGTTTAGGTAGTAAAGGTCTTGGCTTACTGAAAGAAAAAAGCAACCTCTACCAATAAATTTTTCAAGACTACCCGTTGCATATTTTATATTTGGTGTAACCTATACCAACATACCATTTTTCCAAACAAATTCGGGGAGCATTTGCCCTTTCCAATAGAGGATTTCTCGGTAATCTTGGGCATCGAAGGCGACCATATCAGCCAAAAAATGGTCTTGCAAACGTCCTCTATCGTACAAGCCAAGAGCCTTGGCGGCTCTGAACGTAATAGCCGCCCACGTTTCGGCAGTAGAGAGTTTTTGTTGTGCCGCTATGACAGAGGCTTGTAGCAAAAGGTTTCCCATAGGTGCAGAACCCGGATTCCAATCGGTAGAGATGGCTACGCAAGCACCGCTATCGAGCAACTTGCGAGCAGGGGCAAAAGCCATTCCCAAACCCAAAGAAGCCCCCGGCAATACCACTGCCACCGTATCGCTTTCGGCAAGCATCTTGATTTCTGTTTCGGTGCTGGCTTCGAGGTGGTCGGCACTGAGAGCCTGCATTTCTACGGCTAACCTGCTTCCTGCCGTGCTGAACTGGTCAGCGTGAATGGTAATCTCAAAGCCCAAAGCCTTTGCTTCTTGTAGATAAAACTTCGCAATTTCGTAATGAAAAGCTGTTTCTTCTACAAAAATATCTACTCGTTTGCAGAAATTTTCTTTTTGCACCAAAGGCAATAATTCTTGCAAAATGTATTCCAAATAGGCTTTTTTATCTGTAAATTCGGGAGCGAGTGTATGGGCGGCAAGGCAAGTAGGCACAATATCAAGAGGCGTTTGCAAAGAGGCTTTTTCGATACTTCGCAACATTTTGAGTTCTTCCTCTACCGAAAGTCCGTAGCCTGTTTTGACTTCGGCAGTTGTAACACCCTGCGAAAGCATTTTTTGTAATCTTGCAAGCATTGAGTTGGTAAGTTCTTCTTCGGTAGCAAGACGGGTTTTGCGTACCGAGTCCAAAATTCCGCCGCCTGCTTTGGCAATGTTCAGGTAGCTTTCGCCTGCAATCCGTAGGGCATAATCTTTGGCACGGTTGCCACCAAAACAAATATGCGTATGGCAATCAACCAAGCTGGGAGTAAGTACCCAAGCGTTTGTGGTAGGGAGTTCTACGACTTCTACGCCTTCGGTCAAGGCTTGCTTAGCTAATTTTTCAAAATTATCAATAGCCGCAATTTTTCCATTTTTTACCCAAACGCCTACATTTTCAAGAATTTCTAAATTTTCATCCTTAATGTTGCCTTTGAAGGGCAAATTTCGGAGCGTGAGTGCCTGTCTGAACGTGCCTACGAGGTATTGTTCCATAAAGTTTTGTTTGAAAGCAAAGTGAAATAATGAATTATCAAAGGTAGAAAAAATTTGGGTTGTGGTAAAAATTGTATGAGGTTTCGTAGTTTTTTGAAATTAGATTTACCTATTACAAAGTGGCTGAGGAGTGAATTTCTCTAAACCTTTCTTGAAAAATCTTGTTTTTTTGCTAAAAAAATTTCCATATTTGGGCAATTTTTAGGAAAGGACGAAATACAAAAACAATGAAAAATTTAGTGATAGTAGAATCTCCTGCGAAGGCAAAAACTATTGAAAAGTATTTAGGCAAAGATTTTACGGTGCGTTCGAGCTACGGGCATATACGCGACCTGCCCGAAAAAGGTATCGGAATTGATATTGCCAAACAATTTACGCCTACTTACGAAATTTCTACCGATAAACTTTCCTTAGTAAAAGAGTTGAAAAAAATGGCTCAACAAGCCGAAACCGTTTGGCTCGCTACCGACGACGACCGCGAAGGCGAAGCCATATCTTGGCATCTCAAAGAGGCTTTGGAACTCAAAGAAGCCAAATTAAAACGCATTGTATTTCGTGAAATCACTAAAAATGCTATCCTCAACGCTATCAAAAATCCGAGAAAAATTGATATTGATTTGGTAAATGCCCAGCAAGCACGTCGTATCTTAGACCGACTTGTGGGCTACGAACTTTCGCCTGTGTTGTGGAAAAAAATCAAAACAGGACTTTCGGCAGGTAGAGTACAATCCGTAGCTGTTAGGCTAATTGTAGAACGAGAGCGTGAGATAGAAAAATTTAATACAACTTCAAGTTTTAAAATAACTGCTCTGTTTGATTTGGGAGAAGGCAAAACCTTAATTGCCGAACTCAAAGATAAACTTACTACTGAAAAAGATGCCGAAACCTTTTTGCAGACTTGTATCGGGGCAACATTTAGTATCAAAAATCTTGAAACTAAACCCGCCAAAAAAACACCTGCTCCACCTTTTACTACTTCTACTTTGCAACAAGAAGCAAGCCGCAAATTGAGTTTTTCGGTACAACAAACGATGACACTCGCCCAAAAACTCTACGAAGCAGGTAAAATAACCTATATGCGTACCGACTCAACCGCTCTGTCGCAGGAAGCTATTAAAGGGGCAAGTACCGAAATAGAAAATTTGTACGGAAACAGATACGTTCAGAATAGGCAATACAAAACTAAATCCGAAGCCGCACAAGAAGCCCACGAAGCTATCCGCCCTACCGACTTTTCGGTGCATCAGGCAGGCAACGACCGCAACGAACAACGCCTCTACGAACTTATCTGGAAACGTGCCATTGCCTCGCAAATGGCTGACGCTCAATTAGAAAGAACGATCGCTACCATTGGCATTTCTACCACTTCCACGCCTCTATTTGCCGAAGGCGAGGTAATTAAATTTGATGGCTTCTTGAAAGTGTATATGGAAGATAAAGATGATGACGAAAGCGAAGAAGAAGGTGGAAACAAAATGTTACCTCCTCTCAAAATCGGACAAATCCTTCAACTTTCGGAAATGAAAGCCTTAGAGCGTTTCACCCGCCCGCCTGCTCGTTATACAGAAGCAAGTTTAGTGAAAAAATTAGAAGAACTCGGTATCGGCAGACCTTCTACCTATGCCCCAACCATTTCTACAATCCAAAAAAGAGGCTACGTAGTAAAAGAAAATCGTGAAGGCAAAGAACGAAAATATCAAGAAATTTCGCTCAAAAACAATAAAATCACTAAAAAAACTAAAACCGAAATCACAGGAGCAGAAAAAGCCAAACTTTTCCCAACCGACATAGCAATGGTAGTAAATGATTTCTTACAAGCTCATTTTGAAACAATTATGGATTATTCTTTTACTGCCAAAGTTGAAAAGGAATTTGACGAAATTGCCGAAGGCAAACAAGATTGGGTAAAAATGATTGATGATTTCTACAAAAAATTTCACCCCAAAGTAGAAGAAACCGAAGAAATTAAACGTAGTGAAGTCAGTGCTAACCGCGAACTCGGTTTGCACCCCCAAACAGGCGAAAAAGTTTTTGCTAAATTGGGCAAATACGGAGCGTATGTGCAAATTGGTGAAGCAAGCGATGATAAAAAACCGCTATTTGCCAAACTCAAAAAAGGGCAATTCATTGAAACTATTACCCTTGAAGAAGCCTTAGAACTTTTCAAACTGCCTCGTGAAGTGGGAACTTACGAAAATCAGCCTATTACAGTTGCCATTGGGCGGTTTGGTCCTTACGTAAGGTTGGGCAATGAATTTTATTCCTTAGGCAAAGACGATGACCCCTACACCCTCACCGAAGAAAGAGCCATAGAAATCATAGAAGCCAAACGTAAAGCTGATGCCGAAAAAGTAATCCTCGCTTTCAAGCAAAATCCCGAAGTACAAGTGCTGAACGGCAGATACGGAGCGTATATCAAAGTGGGAAAGCAAAATGTACGTATCCCTAAGGGCAAAGACCCTAAAACGCTCACTTTGGAAGAATGTTTGGCATTGGCACAAGAACAAAAAACTGAAAAAAGTACAAATACCAAAAAAACAAGTACCAAAAAATAAAATGAAAGCATACATTTTTCCTGGTCAAGGTTCGCAATTCAGCGGAATGGGCAAAAACCTCTACGAGAGCAATCCCCAAGCCAAAGAACTTTTTGAAAAAGCTAACGAAATACTCGGTTTTCGCATCACCGATGTAATGTTTGTAGGTACAGACGAAGAACTCAAACAAACCAAAGTTACGCAACCTGCCATTTTTTTACATTCTGTTGTTTTGGCTCTTACGCAAAACGAACTAAAACCTGATATGGTGGCAGGACATTCTTTGGGCGAGTTTTCGGCTTTGGTTGTCAATAAAACGCTTGCTTTTGAAGATGCTCTACGCCTTGTTGCCAAACGTGCCGAAGCAATGCAGAAAGCCTGTGAAGCAAATCCCTCTACCATGGCGGCGGTTTTAGGTTTAGATGATGAAAAAGTGGAACAAATTTGCAGAGAAATTACAGCCCAAAACGAAGCCCATTTGGTAGTAGCGGCAAATTACAACTGCCCCGGACAACTCGTAATTTCAGGAACGATAGCAGGTGTAGAAATTGCTTGCCAAAAACTCAAAGAAGCAGGAGCAAAACGTGCCTTAGTGTTGCAAGTAGGCGGTGCGTTTCATTCGCCTTTGATGTTGCCTGCTCAAAATGAACTGCAAGAAGCCATCGAAGCAACTACTTTCCAAGTGCCTATTTGTCCTATTTACCAAAATGCTGTTGCGAAGGCTGTAAGTCAGCCCGAAGAAATTAAGCAAAATCTGATTGCTCAATTAACTGCTCCTGTTCGTTGGACACAATCGGTGCAAGCAATGGTAGCCGATGGGGCAAAAGAATTTATAGAATGTGGTCCCGGAAAAGTTTTGCAAGGTTTGGTCAAAAAAATTAGTGCCGAAGTGAGTGCTTCATCACTTTGACAACAAAATTTGGTATGTTGTTTGTGTAGATGTTTGTGCGTTGGCTGATATTTTAACGAGCGAAAAAACAAACTCCAATCAGTAAAAAATGCGTAGCTTTGCGAAAAAGTTTAGCAAAATGTTCGACAACATCACCATAGACAAATCTTGGAGTTTTACAGATTGTTCTGTAAAAGACACTTCTTATATTACACATAGTTATTACACTTATCCCGCCAAATTTATTCCACAATTAGCAAGTAGGCTTATTGTAGAACACAGCCAAAAAGAAGAAATAATTATAGACCCTTTTATGGGCAGTGGCACAACTATTTTGGAAAGCATTGTTAATGAGAGAATTGGAATAGGTACAGACATTAACGAAATAGCCTATTTGGTAGCAAAGGTAAAAACAACACCCATCAAATCTACTGAATTAGCCCAAGAATTACTACAATTAGAAATGGATTTGAGAAGTCATACTAATGGAAAAAGAGATTTTTATTTGGAAAAGGCTTACGAAAAACTGCATTTTCACGAAAAAATAGATTATTGGTATAAGCCTACTCAAAAAGAAAATCTAGCCATTTTGCTCTGCCGAATTTTAGAAATTGAAAATGAGAATATCAAAAATTTCTTTTTAGTCGCTTTTGCCCAAATTCTAAAAACTTGCTCTATTTGGTTGCAAAAAAGCATAAAACCCACAAGAGATTTGAAGAAAAAAGACTATGATGTTTTGAGTACGTTTTTGCAACAAGCAAAAAAAATGCTCAAAAAAAATGATGATTTTTGTAAAATTTTACCTCAAAATATTTTTGAAAACATTACAAAGTTTAGAAAAATTGCCTGTCAAGATGCTCGAAATGTGCCTTGTGAAGATGAAAAGGCAAGCCTAATCGTAACAAGCCCACCTTACGTAACAAGTTATGAATATGCAGATTTGCACCAGCTTCCTTTGTATTGGTTAGGGTATTTGGACGAATTAGCACAATTTCGTAAAAAATTCATTGGTTCTTCGGCTACACAAAGAGAGCAAATTATACTGCATAGTGATTTGGCAAACGAAATAGTGTCAAAATTAGGCAACAATAAAAAAGGGCGTGAAGTACGAAATTATTTTGCGGATATGTACGAAACTTTTGTAGAAATGCACAGAGTTTTGAAACCACAAGGAAAGGCTTGTATTGTTATTGGTAATACTAATTTTAAGGGTGTGGAAATTCAAAATGCAGAAGTTTTTGTAGAGCAAATGCAAACAATTGGTTTTCAGATTTTTGATATTATCAAAAGAGAGATTCCTTCTAAGATGCTACCTTCTACCAGAGATAGCAATACGGGGCAATTTGCAAAAATAACAGATGCTAATTTGACTTTGGCATATCCTACCGAGTACATTTTAATTATGCAAAAAAAATGACAATTAAAGACCTGATAAAGCTCTACGAAAGCAAAAAAAAACAATACGGAGAAAATGCTTACAAACATATTTCTAAACTACTTACAGAAGCAAAAGAACAACACAAAGCAGACTTTCTTGTGAGTGAAGTCGCCAAAAAAGCCCGAAAAGAAGGTAGAGAACCCGACCACGAACAATCTTGGCGTGCTTTCAAAGGTAAGAATTTAGAAAAACTGATTGAGTATATCATCACCGATGAAATTCAAAGTTTAGGCTTAAAAGTTATTAACGGGAACTCTTTGGAGAGAACAGAAGGCAAGAATTTACCCGAAGAACTAAGTAAAGTAAAGCGTAATTTATTGATAGACTATGGCGAATATGGTTGTCATTTGCCCGACGTGGATTTGATAATTTACGAACCCAAAACCCATAAAATTATTGCAGTTTTGTCAAGCAAAGTTACATTACGAGAAAGAATAGCCCAAACAGGTTATTGGAAAGTGAAATTAGTGGCTGATAATATTACGAAACACATCAAAGTCTATTTTATTACGCCTGATGAAGATGGAACTTTGACCATAAAAAGCCCCGCCAAAAAAGGTAGGGCAATCGTAGAAATGGATACAGATGGTTGTTATGTTTTGAGTGAAACCAATATAGAAGAAAGTGACAAAGTAAAGATGTTTGACAAATTTATTCCCGACTTAAAAAGGTTGATGAAACAATAAGTGCCTCAACAAAATTAAACGGATATGTATGTTTCTGTAAAAATTTGAAAAAATATTTTGTCTTGTGTCTAATCTGTGTTTTTTCCGCCTAATCTGTATCATCTGTGTTCCAAAGCTGAACTTAAAAAGCAAATACTATGAACCTCAAAAAAATTTACTTGTTTTTCACCTTGATTATATTTTCTAATTTTTCAGTTTTTGCAGGAACAGGCAAACTGAAAATTGAGATAATTGGCATCAGGAGTACAAAGGGAAAGGTTTTGGTAAATTTATTCAGCACTGCCAAAGGCTTCCCTACGAACCCCAAATACGCCT